>ENA-OSIY01000033-OSIY01000033.1-marine-metagenome-genome-assembly--contig:-NODE-33-length-76343-cov-14.744657_pt1 | contig 76343 bp, 126 predicted proteins | sample MGYA00237884_ERZ534233 | MGnify/ENA primary metagenome ERZ534233 (study PRJEB26412, sample SAMN06343840) | marine metagenome | isolation source: estuarine water | place: USA: Columbia River Estuary... | reverse complement strand
ATGTGTATAAGAGACAGGTATAATAGGCTAAGGAGAAAAAATGCCAAATACTAGTAAGGGATTCCCATATCCCACATCATCGGATGACCCAAATGTCCCACAAGACATCCAGCTCCTTGCACAATCAGTAGACGCTACACTAACTAATTACTCACCTACAACTCATACACATGCGGGAGTTTATTCTACTGTAACCCACGCCCACGATGGCGTATATGCAAATACAGTCCACACACACAACGAATACCTTGAGCAGGCAGATCTTGCTGGATATTCCCAGACTACACATACACACGATTCTTTATATTCAAATCTTTCTCATGCCCACTCAGACTATCTGAGCACAGCGGCTATCAGCGGAACTAAGGGAGCAATCCCAGTAGGAACTGCCAGCGGGGTTTCCATTATTACTCCTGGCGTAAATGACTACGTATTGGTTTCAGACTCAAGTACAGCTACAGGAACCAAATGGGCAAACGTAGCAGCAGTAGGAACAGTTGTTCCAAATACATTCTCAAACATAGCAGTTGGCGGACAGACTACAGTCTCAGCAGACACCACAGTAGACACACTGACACTTGCAGCGGGAACTAATATAACAATCACAACTGATCCCTTAACAGATACAATTACTATTAATGCAGCAGGTGGTGATTTAGCAGGACACCTAGCAGCCTCAGATCCACACCCACAATATTTAACTCCTACAGAGGGATCATCTTTATATGATGCCCTAGGAGCAGCTTCTGGAGCACAGACAGCGGCAAATGTCTATACAGATGTAGCAATATCCAATCTGGTAAATTCTGCACCATCGACATTAAATACTCTTAAAGAACTATCAGATGCTTTGGGTGGAGACGCATTATTTGCTACAACAGTAACGAACTCTTTAGCTTCAAAGGCTCCTATTAATAACCCGTCCTTTACAGGAACAGTTAATTTTTCTGGAGCAACAGTTTCTGGATACTCTCCATTCCCAACACAGACGGGACAAGGAGGAAAGTATCTAACAACAAACGGCAATGCCACTGCTTGGACAACAATTGATTTAACTCCGTACCTTACTTCTACTGTAGCTGCTAATACTTACCTAACTACCACTACCGCTGGAAATGTTTATGCTCCAAAAGCATCGCCAACATTTACTGGAACAGTAGACTTTACTGGAGCAACAGTAAATGGTTTGTCTGCTACTCTTCCCTCACAAGTTGGAAACACTGGAAGATTCTTAGGAACTAATGGAAATACAGCTCAATGGGCAGTTATTTCACAGGTTCCAGATCAAACAGATAATGGTGGCAAGTATCTATCGACAGACGGCACAACTGCTTCTTGGACGGATATATCATTAACACCAGCTGCAGGATCAATTACATCAGCAATGATTGCGGATGGAACAATTGTAGATGCAGATATAGCAATAGCAGCAGCAATTGATGCAAGCAAAATTTATGGTTATGCCGTTACTAAAGCTGACACAGGCACAGTCACCAACACTATGCTTGCGGGGTCTATTGCAAATAGCAAACTAGCAAACTCATCTATAACAATTAATGGCTCAGCGGTATCCCTTGGAGGATCAACAACAATCAGCGGACTGCCAACACAAAGTGGAAATACTGGAAAGTATTTAACAACTGACGGAACATCTCCATCATGGTCAACATTAACTACTAATAACTACTCTAACGGAACAAATACGTCTACTGCAAACAAAATCTTTTATAATAATTCTGGAGCTTTTCCTACAGCAACTGCAGCGGGCGATATTTACATCCAGTACTAGGATAATACTATGGGACTAAGAGTATATGATAATAACACCTGGAATCAAGCAAAAGCCCTAAGAGTTTATAATGGAGCTTCCTGGTCTAATGCAACAAAGTCTTGGATATTCAATGGATCATCTTGGATTATTCATTATCCAGAAAGTCCTTTATTTACAGTAACGCCAAGTATTTCATATGTATCTACTGCTCAGCCAGTTCCTGGAAATGGGCTTTCAGTAAATACTGGAACTGTTAACACAGATCCAGCATATGCACCAAGCTCTTACTCTTATCAATGGACTCGAAATAGCGCACCAATTTCTGGGGCTACATCAAATTTATATTATTTAACAGCATCTGATTTGGGTACAACAGTTACTTGTAATGTAACTGCAATTAATGCTCGTGGGTCAACTCCAGCAGTAGCAACAGGTGGAGTATTTGTTTTCCCAGCCGCCCCAACTGGATTAACTATAACAGATAATACTGCTACTCCTAGCCAACCTTCATATGTTTCTGTATCAGCTGCAGCAAATTCTTGGAGCGCCTCTTGGGGAACATCCACAAATGTTTCGTACTATAGTGTCTCATCATCAAATGGAGCTCCAGCAAACTCATCGCCAACTTCTACAAGCACTTCGAGCAATAGTGCTTCACCTGGATCCGTAACTGTTTATGTCAGCGCAGTAAATAATTCAACAACTGCACGAATATCATGGAATGCAGTTCCTGGAGCTACTGGGTACCTCGTACAGCACTCATTTGGTTCAGTAAATACCACAAATACATTTGTTGATATAACAAATCAATATGGAACTCTTAATGCTACAGTAACTTCTCTGTATAATGGAAATGGTGCATATCAAGCATCTGCAAATGGTTCAATTGTTGCAAGACAATCAGGTACAGCGACTGGCTCAGCAACGGTCCCATCTCCACCAGGAACACCGTCTCCAACAACTAGCTCAGTTACATCAAGTAGCTTTACTGTTTCATGGTCCCCAACCTCTAATACAGATTCATATCAAATTGATGTAGGAACTTTTAGCGGAGGTACAAATATATTAAGCACAGCAACTACTAGCACCTCAAGATCTGTAACTGGATTGTCTGGAAGTAGTACCTACTATATTACAGTTAGGGCATATGGAAATGCTTATTCTGGATATGGGGGATCTGGAACTACATCCGTAACTACATTAGTTGCGTATGTTACACCAACTATAGGAACGCCATACGTTAACTTTGAGCGATATTCTGTTTCTGGATTAAGCCAAGGTATGAAGTGGGGATGGGATAACGTATCATGGTCTGGATCTGTTGCAGAGCCAGCATGGATGGAGTGGGAAATTTATACAACTAAAACTGGTGGGTCTTATGGGTGGACAGATTTGCCAGCCTATTATGCGGGACAAAGAACGTCTCCTAATGTTAATGGATTTACATGGAGCTATTTAGTATATACAACAAGAGATTTGCCATACAGTACATCAGCTAGATACCTGCAGGCAAGAATGGTAGTATATGATACAAATTACTCATTAAAGTACGGAGCTTACTCCGCTAGAGTATAACGAGAGGATATGATATGATAAGTAATGCTGAAAAAATTCAGATTATAGATGGCCACCTAAAGCAGCTGGCCTATGAAAAATATAATGCTGAGATTAAGTTAGAATACAATAGCATCAATAGCAATCTAAATGCAGATGAAGTTGCCAATTTAACAAATATTTTGGCGGATTTAAATGCAAAGATTCAGATGCTTGAATCAAAGAAAACACTACTAGGATAAGGAGAAATAAATGCCAACATACAATAATCTAAGTAACGACGAGAAGTCTGCAATCAAGCTGTCTTTGGTTCGTAATCTTGAATACCAGATGTATTCATTAGAAATGGAAATTGTTGCAGAAAATGCTAAGTCTGAACCAGACCCAGCAAAGATCGAGTCTATTCAATCACATATTGATGACAAGATTGCATCAATTGCAGCAGTAAACGCAGAATAAATAGGGGGATAAATTGGGTTATAGAGAAGTAGTAATGTCTCAAAACCCACTATCATTTTGGCCGCTAGATGACGATACTACACTAGGTATTGCTAGAGAAGCTACTGGTAGTGGGAATAATGGCGCATACACTGGCTCTATATTCAATAAAGCAATTCCATTAGTAGCGAACGGTATTTATGGAACAAGGCTAACAGATGCAACGGCTTCTATTTACTACCCCCTTCCAGGGGCGGTGGGATCTGGACAATCATGGACAGATGGAAGTATCTGGACAAAAGGCAAAAGCAATCAATCATTTAGCATAGAGTTGTACTTTAAATTAAATGAAGACTCTATATCTGTAGATGACGAGCTAGTGCTATTTGGAAATAAAGCACTTCTTCAATCATCACAGGGCTCTGCTATTCAAACCTATACGGACCTAATTGATGACTATCAGACATATGCACAAGTTCTAGCAGCGTTCGACACATATGATGAAATATTAAATGCCACGATACTTGCACCATATGGAATTTATGTCTATAGAAATAAGATCTACTTCAGACCAGACCCATTAACAAACTACTATGTTTCATATCAGGTTCCAGACTGGAAGCGTAGATATCATGTAGTAGCAAACTATTCCTCAAACGGAATATCCCTGATCGTCAATGGGAATAATATATCAACAAAGTCATCGTCTTCCCTTACGGAAATCTTTCAGTTTACACAGAATCCAGGGGTAATGAAAACTTATGGCTCTGATAACTATGATATAACCGTGGACGCTATTGCCTTATACAGCTATAACTTTGATATCGTAAGAAGTATAGACCACCTTAGCCTATCCAGAAAAGTTGTTTTAAAGGATAGATACTATAATGCAAACTCACAGGTAGTTTATATCCCAAATAATAATGACTGTCTAATCGCTTATAAGTTTATTAATAACTGGACAGATTTTAACTTTACAAACTCTCTAGTAAATACAAGCAATCAATTAACTATGAGGTACCTATCAAATGCAGAGGTTACTGGTGGCACTGGAACCCAGTCTGTCACGGATGCTAGAAATGGTTTGACCCTTGGTGCGGGGGCATATGTAGATGTATCTAATGTGATAAGACTATCTGAGCGAGGCACAGCCTTATCTATGAGTTTTTACCACACCTCATCATCGCCAGAAAAAGCCCTGATGTCTCTGTATAATTTCCAATCAAGCCAAAGCTTTAGCGCAATAATAAATAGCTCGGATGACCTAGTATTTACACTAAATGGAAATCAGACTGCAACAACATTTAGCCCATTGGCGGGATGGAATGAAATCCTTGTAGAAAATACAGTAGGATCATTCAATGTATACCTAAATGGCTCAAGCGTTTTCTCCTCTACTGATTATATGCAAACAATTACAAATGCCTATATCGGTAAGGTAAATGACTCTTATGCCGTATGCCCAATTACTTGGGTAGCAATTAAGTCAGGAATTCAATATGAACCTTTAACTATACATAGATTATATAATGAAGAATCAACATTTATTTTAAAGATGAATAATAATCTTAAGTGGTCACAATATGGAAAGGTTGAAGGATTAATAACCCTGCCTGCAGTCGACTACAGCGGTTCTCTGGCCTTCTACACAACATCCTCACCGAATGTATCGGTTACCTATAACAATGGCCTCATATGGCCTCGTATGGCTTCTATGCCTACTCTGGTAGATAACCCTAGCAATCAGGTTACAGAATATAACATTACTGTTAGTTTATTTACAAATGACTCAGAAGAAGATCTTCCAATTGTCTCAAACCTGGGACTATATGCATATACCCAAGGCATGAAGAGAGTTGTTTCAGATAACACAAATGAAGCGGGAGTCATAGTAAACCCAGACAGCTGCGTAATCTTTGATGATGACCTAGAGATGCTAGATAGACTTGATCAATCAGGAATAAGACTTGCTGGAAATTCATACCTTAAAATCCCTTCACAGTCTAGAAATTATGACTCATCTGGATTTAACGGAACTAAATCAATATCAATAGTATTTAAGCTCAATGGTTCCCTGCCTACAAATGGGTATATATTAAAGTCTGGAACAAAGTCATTATATTGGGACGGAACAGCCTGGCAATATCCAGGTTTTGCCAAGATGTACGTAAATGGAAAAGAGTCATTTGATAATCAGGCAATGATAAACGATTGGGTCCACGTAGTTTTAACATCTGGATCTAAAATAAATGCCGCTAACGATATTTATATAGGGTCAGACGACACTGGGGCTAATCAAACCGATATCACTTTAGGACTGTTTGCCATGGCTGCATATACACTAGACGCATTTGATGCTGAGACAGAGTACGAAGTCTTGGTCGGATACCCACAAGAGAGCCTAGCTTTGGAACAAGTTTCCTTCAATGTAATTGATTATGGCCTAACCCCGTACAAAGTTGCTTGGCAAAGAGCATAATTTATACCACTCCAGCGACAAATGCTGGCATATTGTCATAAAAGATGGTATCATTGCTATATGAAATCAATTAAAACCTCAGTTTTAGAAGAAACAACCCTAGGTGTATATATCTGGCAGATGCCTGATGGACGCTGGGTGGGAGACGATCAGGGTAATTATTTATCCGTAGCAGCCTTTAAAGGCGACAAGACTAAAGTAGACGCTATTACTGAAGTAGTAAAAGGTTTTGGAATTGAAACTGGAAGCGCAGTATTTCTTTCTGGTCAAAGAAAGATTAATGACGAGGAATACGAAGAGCAGAAGGCAAGACTAAAGTGGGGCTTAACACCAGATCCTCTGGACATTGGTGAATACAAAGAAGCTCTAAGAAATTCGGGGACTAAATAATGTCAGATGTAGTTAATGAAGAAGACAACACAAAAGAGATCCATGCAAGAATCTCTGGAGAATTCTTTGGAGTACAAGAGTCAGAATCAACAAACGATCCATTTGTTGTAAAGGCAGAAGAGATTGCGAAGTATCGTGGCTTCTCACCAAACTTCAAGAGAAAGAATACAAGACTACTCCAGAAGTTCCAAAGAGGACAAGACGGTGCTGAGTCTAAGAAGGTTGAAACTGAAATCCTTATGGGATACGACATCATGGATGTTGTTACCCCTCCATACAACCTAGACTACCTAGCAAAGATTTACGAAGTATCTTCCCCACACTTCGCAGCATGTAATGCAAAGGCTTCAAACATTGTAGGGCTCGGATACGAATTCCTTGAGACCCGAAAGACAAAAGAAAAGATGTCAGAGTACGGCGATGACCAAAAGAAGCTGGCGGCATTCAGAAGAAGACTTGAGAGCCTAAAGGAAGAGCTTCAGGATCAACTAGAGTTGATGAATGAAGAAGACACATTTACAGAGACATTAACAAAAGCATTCCTAGACCGTGAGGCAACAGGTAATGGCTTCCTTGAAATTGGCCGTAAGGTAAATGGACAAATTGGATTTATTGGACATATTCCAGCAACAACAATGCGTGTTCGTAAGCAGCGTGATGGATTTGTTCAGATCGTTGGAAACAGGATTACATTCTTCAGAAACTTCCAGGACACAGAAACAGAAAATCCAATCGGAGATGATACTCGTCCAAACGAAGTAATTCACCTAAAGAAGTACACACCAAACAATAGCTATTATGGCGTACCAGATATTATCCCTGCAAAGACAGCATTAGCGGGAGATGAATTTGCACAGCGCTTTAACCTAGACTACTTTGAAAACAAAGCGGTCCCAAGATATATTATTACTGTAAAGGGTGCAACACTTAGCCGATCATCAGAAGCTAAGTTGCTTGAATTTTTCCAGACAAATCTTAAGGGTAAGAATCATAGATCACTTTATATTCCACTACCTGCAGATGAAGATGGTAATAAGGTTGAGTTCAAAATGGAAGCGGTTGAATCAGGAGTTCAAGACTCATCATTTAATCAATACCGTAGAATGAATAGAGACGAAATTCTTATTTCACACAGAGTTCCAATTTCAAAGCTGGGACTACCAGAAGGGGTCTCTCTTGCAGCAGCTAAAGATGCAGACAAGACATTTAAAGAGCAGGTTGCAAGACCAGAGCAAAAGAATTTAGAAAAGAAAATTAATAGAATAATCGCTGAATTCACAGATGCATTCACATTAAAGTTTAATGAATTAACATTAACAGATGAAGACACTCAGTCAAAGATCGATGAAAGATATTTGAGAATGAAGGTCATTGTTCCTAATGAAGTTCGTGCTAGACTAGGCATGGCTGGTAGATCTGGCGGGGATGAACCCGTTCAACTTACTGGACAGCAAGCTTCTGAGGCAACAGCACAAGCAACTCGTAACAGACAGCGTGATCAAGAAAGACAAGGTAACGCAGTTGATTCACCAGGAAATGCTAGAAATCCTCAAGGAGAAGGGCGTGTTACGCCCTGATTTTGGTATTTATACAAAAACGTTGCTAAAATAAGCTTATGACTGAAATAATCAAATCAAATTGGTACAGCGATGGGGATAGCCTCAAGCTATCGATGCCTATTGCTAAAGTCGATAAAGAGCGTAGACTCGTATCAGGTTTTGCCACCCTAGATAATATTGATCAGCACGGTGATATTGTAGCCGCAGAAGCATCAACAAAAGCATTCGAAAACTTTAGAGGAAACATTCGTGAAATGCACACACCTCTTGCAGTTGGTAAGATGGTCTCATTCCGTAAGGAAACTTTCTTCGATAAGAAGAGCGGTAAAGAGCACAGCGGAATATTTGTAGATGTATATGTTTCAAAGGGCGCACAAGATACTTGGGAGAAAGTTCTTGATGGAACTCTTTCAGGATTCTCAATCGGCGGGAATGTAAAGAAGACCGATAATCAATTTAACTCTGAGCTAGATAAGTCAATTCGTGTAATCAAGGAATATGATCTTACAGAACTTTCACTAGTAGATAATCCAGCAAATCAGCTTTCAAATATTTTTTCAATTCAGAAGACTGCAGACGGAAATACATTTTCAGGTATTGCAGCAGATGTACAAGTAGAAAACATTTTTTATGATTCATCATCAGATGAAGTTTTCCTTTCAAAGGAATCAGAATTTAAGTCACCAACAACAGACAGAGTTCTTGAGAACATTGGCTGGGTCGAAACATCTGATACAAACAAGTCAAACGAGATTAACAGAATTCTTGATGCCTACAAGCAATCGAGAGGTGTTTTGTCTGAGGCCGTTGAAAAGTCTGAGCAAAATAATTCAAATACCGAAGGAGGTGTTACTGTGGCAGAAAATACAATAACACAGGACGAAGTAACGACAGAAGCAGTAGCTAATGTCGAAGAGGTAACTGAAGCTGAACTTACAAAGTCTGCAGATGCAGAGGAAGCACCAGCAGCACCAGCAGAAGAAACAGCACCTACAGAAGAGGCAGCAGCGCCAGCCGAAGAAGCAAGCGCACCTGTTGCAGAAGTAGAAGTTGAAGAAACTGATTTTGCGAAGATGTTTGACGATATGAAGGCATTTTTCTCAGCGGAAATTACAAAAACAGCAACAGCGGAGGCAGTATCTAATCTTACTACTCAGGTTGATGCAAAGATTGCAGAAGTTACAACAAAGTATAACGAGCTCGCAGAGGTCGTTAATAACATTAAGTCACACATCTCATCAGTTGAGAAGCGTGTAGACGGTGTTGAGAGCGAAACAGCAATCAAAAAGTCTTCTGATCTGGACGGGTCAGATGTTAAAATAACAAAAACAAACAATAAGTGGGGCGGGCATTTCCTCAGCGTCCGTGACATTTACTAATTCTAGAAAAAGGAAAGAGGTGAAATAATAAAATGAGCGATATTCTACAAAAAGTAGTAGACACTACAGACGTTGGAGCAGGAAATGGCGGTCTTCTTAATGCAGACCAAGCTAACCGCTTCATCGACTACATGTTCGATGCTACCATCCTTGCCCGTGCAGCTCGTACAGTTCGCATGCGTTCTAACACAGCAGACATTGATAAGGTTGGAGTTGGTACACGATTGATGACAGTAGCTACAGAAGCAACCCAAACAGGTGCTAATGCAGCAGTCACATTCACAAAGATTTCTTTGACAACAAAGAAGCTACGTCTTGACTGGGAACTTTCAAGCGAAGCTCTTGAAGACAACATCGAAGGAACTGATCTTGAGGATCACATTGCTCGCCTAATGGCAACTCAGGCAGGTAACGACATCGAAGATCTTTTGATCAACGGTCTTGGTACAGGTACTGGTTTGATGTCAGCGTTTAAGGGATTCCGTGCACTAGCACTAGAGTCAGCAAACGTTGTAAACGCAGGCGGTGCAGTAATCTCAAAGGCAGTTTTCAACAGCGCAATCAAGGCAATGCCACGTAAGTACAAGCAGCGCCGTAACGAACTTAAGTTCTTTACTGGTTCTAACTTGGTACAGGATTACCTATACAACTTGACTACAATTGGTAGCGGCGGAACTCCTGAAGACATTGCGTCTTCAATTCTCCGTGGTAACCCAAATGGTCCAGCAGGTGCTCCAGGAGGCGTAATTCCATTCGCATTCGGTATTCCAGTAGTTGAAGTACCTTTGATCGATGAGACAAAGGACGGCGATTACTCAGGTGCTACAGGAGATCATGGTGACATCCATCTTACATTCGCAAACAACCTAGTTGTTGGCGTAAAGCGTGAGATTCAGGTCTACCGTGAATTCAAGCCTAAGAAGGATACAATCGAGTACACAATGTTCGTAAGAACAGGTTGTGCAATCGAAAATCCAGAGGCATTTGTTGTTGTAAAGAACGTAAAAGTTTCTGCATAACAGCACACACAACTAAATAGTCTATAGGGGGGTCCGAAAGGGCTCCCCTTTAGTCATGTTTGGTGCTATAATTAGAAGGAAAAGACGAGAGGAGAAATAATGTCTTTTAGTAGTTTGAAGCTTGATGAGCTTCGTAAGGTAGCTGAGACTTTTGCCGTAGAGCATGAAACAGCTAAAAATAAAGCAGATTTAATCGCCCTTCTAGCCGAAGAGGGTGTTAGCTACGATATGTATGCTAAATTTACAGAGGCCGATAAGGTTGAAGTAGAGGTCGATGAGCGTGTTACAAAATCAGCTCCAGCGACTCCAGGGGTAGGCCAGGTTCTAGTAAAGATGGAACGAATGAACCCTAGATACGATGTTAATGAATTTACTTTTACTCAGGATAATCCATTTATTGTGATGACCGAGAAGAAGGCACAAGAAATATTTGATACTCAACAGGGCTTTCGCCTTGCCACGCCGAAGGAGGCTCAGGAGTTTTACTCCTAAGAGCATAAATGGAGTTATACACAGGGATCACCCAAAAAATATATCTAGACATATATAAAGACGGTGAACTAGTAGCAGCTGATTCAAACCCAGTAGTAATTATCTACGACGGTGAAACAGACGTTCAACTATTTAGCGGATTTGGCTTGCCAGAACTAGACGATGAGGGACATTATGGATTCTCATTACTAGACAATTATGTCATGACCGATAAGCTAATTAAAGTTGTATGGACCTATTCGGTAGGCGCAAATGCAATGACTACTGTAGATTATTACAATGTAGTAACTCCATATATTTCAATTTCAGAGGCTTATACAAAGCTTCATTTTGGTCGTGAAGAGGGCGACAATAATCATAAAGCATTTCACGAAATGGCGGAAGCTGAAAGATTTGCCCGCTTCATGATCGAAAATTATACTGGTGTACGGTTTGGTAGATATGAAAAGACACTATCTGCCTATGGCCAGGACGCAGACATTCTTTATCTTGGGGATAGAATTATCTCATTTACAAAGCTTTCAGAGAATAATAAGATTGTTATTGATAAGGTAGCAAACGTAAATGTATTTTCTTTTAATGTAGATATCACCGATACAAGCCATTCAATTAGAATTGTAAGCGATGAAGATATTAATGAGGGTGGAAAGAAAGATATTGTATACCCATCATATGGAAGTTTCTATGGGGGATACAGATACGATGTAACTGGAGTCTTTGGATGGAAGTCTGTTCCAGAAAAAGTACAAGCAGCCACACTTATGCTGATGAAGGATTATTTTGGTAAGGATAATATTTGGAGAGCTAGATACGTTAATAGTATCTCGTTCGGTGATACAGATATGCAGTTCTCAAAGTTAGCTTTCAGAGGGACAGGTAATTTCTACGTAGATAAACTCCTAGACGAGTTTAAAACTACAAATATGGCGGTAATTTAATGATTGGCTCATATTCAGTCGAGGCTAAATATGCTATGAACCTTGATGTATATAGAGTTCAGACTTCTCAGGACGCTAATAGCGGAGAGATAAAAAGAAAATGGATATACACAGAGACACTGCCATGCCTAGCCAAATCAATCATTTCTTCTGGAGTTAGAAGTCCTTCCAATGATAAGACTGTTGATTCTAGATATATGGTTGAAGAGATCCTAAAGGTAATGACTCTTGTAAAGCTTCCCCGTAATGCTAAGATAACCAATGTAAGAGATTTGAATAATCAGATCCTATGGGAAGAAGCAGAAATTTCTGGTAATCCAGCCACGATATTTGATATAGTTGGCTCAACACCTATCATAGACGGTTTCGGCCAGATCCTTGAATATGAAACAACAATTCAGAGGAGCGATATTCAAAATGCCCTCAATTAAAATTAAAACAAATGCAGTTGCAGCAATTAATAACTCTATGGCTTATATACAAGGAGTTGCAGAAGCTCCTAAAGAAGCAGTAATCAATCATGAGATTGGTATGGCTTTTGCTAGCATAGCTAAGAGATCCTTATCTTCTTTCATAGATCAGGAAGCTAGACTTAGCCCAGCATCAATGCATCACGTATACGAGTGGGGACAATTAGGAAAGCCTACTGGAAGACTATGGAAGATAGAATCTACATATAAGCCAGGAGTCATTGCTATCAATTCAGATTTTAGACAGTCAAGAACATATGTACCATTAACTCCAGGCACAAAGAGACGACATAAGTTTACTTTTAAAGCAGAGGTGATGGAAAAAGGAAAGCCAGTAACAATTAGAGCAAAGAACGCCAGCGCCCTATTCTTTTATTCAAAAAACGGAGACCCAGTATTTATCCCTAAATCAAAGAGTGTAGTTATCAAATCCCCAGGTGGAAAGTTTGTTAAAGGTGCTTATGCAAAAAATCTGCGCCGTTTTCAGACCTCAGCAAGATTCCTTGTTGATATTCAACAGTCTGGCATTCTAAAGCGCTTAGAGCTGGCACAGAAGGCTGCAGGGATAGACATGCCAGCGGCGGTAGCAAATGGATCAACACCTTCAACATTTATTAAGATGGCAAAGGGTAATTCAGCAAAGCATATAAATCAGGTTACAAGAATGTACAAGGCGGACGGAGCAATAAATGGCTGATTACGCATTAGGTGCAGTATACGAGATTAGAAAGATGCTTTGGGAAGAGCTACAGGATGCTGGAGTTATGCTTGCATCTGACTATAGAGATGACAACCATGTGAACTATATCCCAATTATGCCTACTCAAGAGCAGGACATATTTAAGACCAAGTTTGTATTAAATAGAGCAAATCCTTTACCCTATATCGTCTATGACCTTGATACAGTAGGATATGGAACAGACTGGATGATCTGTGAAGAAAGACTAACATTTAAAATTTACTCAAATTCATTCTCAAAGGTTCTAACCATCACTAATTTGATGGTTGACCTATTCAGAAGATTTGATGATAGCGCAAAGGACTTAAACAAGTACGTTAAAACCCTAAATACGAATAGTCCATTTAGGTACCATTATTTTGCCCTAACAGAGGCAAATTCTCCCAATCCAGCCGAGGAACTGGACGGGAGACTAGAAGCAGACATAGCAATTATGTATTCCTATTCTAGAGATTTAAATACGGAGGGAAGATTTGCGTAATAACCCCGAATCAAGTATTATTGATCTTGAGGAAATGTCGCAAACCCCAATATCCGAAAGGAGGAGGTGAAAATAAAAAATGGCAACAACCCGTAATATTATTATCGGCGCAGCAAATATCTTTCTTACAAAGTCAGATTCTACTGTCGCTGGCTATACAATTCCAGATCCATTCGCAGTAACAACAACAGGTTCTTTCAACGATGCAGCTAACGCAGCAGCTGGAAAGGCTCTTGATAGCACAAAGTGGAACAACGTAGGATTTACATCCGATGGTCTAGAAGTTATGTACGAACCAACTTATGGTGAGGTAGAAGTAGATCAGCAACTCGACGTTGCAAAACTCTTCAAGTCTTCACAGCGAGTTATGCTCAAGACAACATTTACCGAGGCAACACTTAAGAATCTTCTTATCGTGTTCGGTCTAAAGCAAGAGCAATATTCTGGCGCAGATACAGCAGAAGAGTCAATTCTTCTTGGTATCGGTGCTTTGAACGAAGAGCCTACTGAACGTGCTCTAGTAGCAGTCGGTAACGCTCCTAGAACTTCAACAGGCAATAATGACCGTGAGCGTATTTACTACGCACGTCGTGTTCTTTCAGTAGAATCATCATCACACTCATTGAAGCGTAATGAAGCTACTCTTTTCCCAGTGACATTCCGTCTCTTGGGAGATCCATCATACTCAGATGCATACGGCAAGATCGTAGATCGTCTGAACTAAATTAATTTTAGATTAATTAAAGCCTTGGCCCCAGGAAACTGGGGCCTTGTCTTTTTAACCTGTTTATTGGTATAATAATAAGGACTATTTAGGAGGTCATCTATTGGCTACCAAGCTATACGATATCGTAGAGATTGAACTACAAAACGGGAATAAGGCTATATTAAAGCCGCTCCCAATTAAAGCACTTCGTGAATTTATGGGAGTTGTTGCAGGACTTGACAACGTTAAAACCGAAGACGAAGCAATTGATATATTTTTAAAGGCAAGCGCTATTGCCCTCAGAGGTACTTTGCCAGAGCTAGCATCAGACCCAGACGCACTTGAAGGTGCGCTTGATGTTCCAACTATTTGGAAGATCATGGAAGTTTGCGGCGGAATCAAACTTGGTGACCCAAATTTGATAGCGGCAGCGAGCAAGATGGTTGGGGAGAACTAACCGATAAAACTAAGTCGTCACAGACTTGGGAAGATCTTGATCTTGCTGCCTTAGAAGCAAAAGTTTTTCTTTTAGGTATTTGGAAAAGTTACCAAGAACTAGAAGAAAATATATCGTTGACGGAGCTCATTGCCACTGTCGAAGAGATGAACAGAAAAGACTACGAGGATAAAAAGTTCCTTGCAGCTATTCAGGGTGTTGATCTTGACGGAAATGGTGACGGGGAATCCAAATCGTTTGACGATGTAAGAAGGGAAGCTCTCGGAGACGACCCAGAATCTAACGATATTGCAGGCCTAACAGGTTCTCTAGCTAGAGAAGAAGGCTTCGGTATTGGAATGGGTCTGGGATACGAAATCTGGGATAATTAACACATGGCGCAACAAGTAGTAATTAGTTTCAATGCTAATGCCAATTTTTCCGATTTAATCGGTGAAATTAAAAGGGCTAATGCAGAAATTGGCGTACTACAAAATCAGTTGCAAGGACTGGGTTCCTCATCATTTGGCTCATTAGACATACTTAATAAGCAATTTATTGAGGGAATGAAAAACAGTCGTATGTGGTCTTCTTCATTCGTAGACGTAACAAACGAAACAAGAGAATTTGGAAAGCACCTAGACCAAGGTAGATTAAAGCTAAAGGACTACTTTAGAGAATTTAATACTCAGGTTAAGGGGCAAAGAGGTATGATCCGAAAGCTTGCTGAAGAGCAGGTTAGATTACAAAGATCAGTACTTACTACTACAGTTGGGCCACAAGGACAAACAAGAAATGTATTGTCTACGCCTACTGGTTTAGACGGCTTAGACCCAGCCACAATGAAGGCTCTAAAGTCTGAAACATTTAAAATTATTGGAAAGTCTATTCAAGGCGTTTCCACAGAACTTATTAATTTAGGTAAAAATACACAGTGGGCTGGTCGTCAGCTTACAGTCGGTCTTACTGTCCCACTCACAATGTTTGCAGCATCAGCCGCTACAGCATTTAAAGAAGTAGATAAGCAACTCACAAGACTTGCAAAGGTTTATGGAGATATTGGTGGGGCTACATCTGGAGAGATAGCCGCTATCAGAGCACAGACAACTGAGCTTGCTAGAACTCTTGCAGCAGATCTTGGTGCTCCTATGCAGGACACAATCGGCCTTGCTGCTGATATTGCTGCTACAGGAAAAACTGGAGACGATCTTTTAAAGTCAGTTGCAGAAACAACAAGACTTGCAGTACTTGGTGAAGTTGATAGACAGGCTGCAATGTCTGCAACACTTTCATTACAAAATGCATTTAATCTTTCAACACAAGAATTAGGTGAGTCTATTAACTTCCTTAACGCTGTTGAAAACCAAACTTCAACAAGCCTAGAAGATTTAGTTATAGCTATCCCTAAAGCAGGTCCCGTTGTAAAGTCATTGGGCGGAGATGTAAAAGACCTAGCGCTATTCCTTACAGCTATGAAGGAAGGTGGAATCAATGCATCAGAAGGAGCCAACGCACTTAAGTCTGGTCTAGCTTCTATCATTAACCCAACAAAGCAAACAACAGAAGTTATGAATAATTTTGGAATTGATATCCAGGGACTTGTTAATAAAAATGCAGGAGACCTAGTTGGAACAGTACAGGCATTACAGATAGCTTTATCAAAACTTGACCCACTTTCAAAGTCTAAGGCTATCGAGCAACTATTTGGAAAGTTCCAGTTTGCACGTATGTCAGCATTGTTTGATAACTTAGGGGCATCTGGTAGCCAGACCCTTCAGGTTATGGACCTTATGAAAGCTTCAACTGTAGAGTTAGCTAATGTTGCTGACCGAGAATTAAGTGTTCTTACAGAGTCAGCTTCTGGAAAGTTTGCACGTCAATTAGAATCATTTAAGGCAAATATGGCGGGAGTCGGTGAAGGATTCCTAGGAATCTTCTCTGGAGTGCTAGGAGTACTCAACAAGCTTCTTGATGGATTTAATAGATTGCCAGATGGAATTAAAAACATAATGACAATCCTTGGAGTAGTCGTAGGACTAGCGGGTCCACTTATTATGTTATCTGGTGTTTTCTTAAACTTCTTTGGATACTTAACAAAGGCTGCTGGATTCATGGGCAGACTATTTACTGGAACCAAGGGGTTTGAGCTTCTTAATGAAAAGGTAATGGCAAGCAAGTTATCTACGGATAGTATGTCTAATAGTTTTTATGATCAAGCAAGAGCAACAGAAGTAGCAAGAATGGAAATTGATAGACTTATTAGGTCTATAACTGAATTGATGTCCGTTCAGGAAACAGCAGCAACTGGTGCAGCGATGGCTGGTGGATCTGGAAAGTTTGCACCGCAAGCTATGTTCCAGTCAAGAGGCGGATTTATGCCAGGCGGATCAGAATTCTCACACTATGTTAACGAAGGTGGAAGAAAGAGAATGTCTACAGAGCTTGGAATATCAAGCAAAGATGTTGGAAACTTAGGAACACTTGGAACATATGTTGCTCAAAGTAGTCCAGCCGCTGCATTACAAAGAGCTATGGGTGAAGCAATGCCTACTACAATTGCTCCAGCTGGAACCAGCGAACAAGATTTAAGAAAAATTATTGCAGAAGCAGCAAATACTCCAGTAAGAAAAGCAGCGCTATCTGGAACTTCTGGTGCAGACATAAAGAGTCTATTTAGTACTCCAGAAGAATACGCACAATATTCAGCACAGCATGTAGCTAACATGAAGGTTATTTCAGAGGCTTATGGTAAAAGTGTTGCAGATGGAAAGATGGTTGCTAAGGCAATCCAGGAATCTTGGAAAAATGGTGGACCAGATGCAGCTATTGCAACTGCTAGACAGTTCGGTGTCCAACTTGGCGTAGAGTATGATCAAGTTGTAGAGCAAACAAAAAATGAAATTTTAACAGCAATAAATACAGATGGAGTAGATGCTGGAATCTCTGCAGCTGCAAAAGCTGAAGTAAAGGCTTCAACAAAGTTAATTGATTCCGCAATAGCAGATAAAACAAAAAAGAGTTTGTTTAGAATGTCTTCTTCAGTATCACAAGCAGCACAAGCTGGCGAAGCCCAAATGGCTGCCGCAACAGCAGATGTTTCTGCTTCTGTAGACAACTTAAGAAATGCAGAAAAGAGACTAGCCGCAGATGTTTCTAATGATATAGACATGCTTGCCGCAGAAGTAAACTCAGGTATTGATGGGCCACCAGTTACTGGTGGAGGAAGATTCTCTAGAGTTAAGGGTGCTTTTTCAAAGCAAGGTATAAAGGGATTAATGAAGCCAGGAATGGGATCATCAATGGCAATGATGGGCTTAGGTATGGGCGCTTCAATGATGCCAACAGGTGGCAATGGAGCACTAAATACTGCTGGCAATATTGCAGGCGGAGCAATGATGGGTGCATCTATGGGCATGATGTTTGGACCTATCGGAGCTGGAGTTGGTGCAGCTCTAGGAGCTATTATTCCAGCAGCAACTGCCTTATGGAAGGCGTTAGATAAACTTAGAGACATTGCATCTCTTACTGCTAGACAGTATGAGATTGATAAAGAGTATGCCAAAGCAGCGGGAATAAATCTTAAGACTATTGGCGACATACAGTTAACACAGCTAACTGGAAAGTCAGCAGAAGCAGCGTCAGCACTTGACATTCTTTCCAAGGCTGCACTAGAAGCTTCAACAAATACAACTACTGGAGCTCTTAGAGAAAAGACTAAGGGCGCAGATAGTTTTGATGTAGTAAAGAAAGATTTTGAAAGCCAATATCTTTCATACTTAGCGTCTGGAGTTCCAGAAGAAACTGCTAGAGTTATGATGGCTGCAATCCTAAAGGCAGCAGGTAAAGAAGAATTTTCAACAGATCTTAATATGACATTGAATAAGTATAAGGGACAAACTTCATCTGAGGCTACAGCTACATCATTAAAGAGAGCTGCAGAAGGAACTGTTACTGGAACTAGATATCAAGGTGTTGCAGATAGGGCAGAGTCATTTGGCTTAACCGAAGGCGGTGCAAAAAGCATGGCGGCTTATAGCGATGAACAACTTAAAAGCTATAAGTACACAGAAGAGCAGATTAAGTATGTAAGAGAATTAGAATCTGCTTATGCAGAGCTAGATGAAAAGCAAAAGCAAATTGCTGACAGTAATTTATTTTATGGAACTACTGTTCAAACAGCACAGGCTGTTGATATTCTAAGCAATGCTATAGCAAACCAAGATATGGCTACGTTTGCAGACTCTATGTCAAAGGCCTCTGCTGCTGGAAATATTACAAAGGATGTTGTAAATGGAGTTCAGGCTTCTATTAAGGGGCTATCAAAGTCAGAGAACACAGTTCTTGATAAGCTTCAGTCAAATGGTGTTGATTCTGCAGATGTAATGTTAGCATTAAAGATGCGTGTTGAAGGAGTTATAACAAGCCTAGAAGAAGTAAATGGTTTTGACGGAATGAAGATCCGTGCAACATTTGAGCTATATCAGGCTAACCAGGCTTTGGATAAAGCTAAGGCTGATCTAAAGTCATCTCTAGAAAGTATGTTTGCAGGTGGCAGCGCAGCTCCAAATAATGAAGCTGCAAAGAAGGCCATACAGGCGCAACTTGATGCACTAGATGAGATTGCCAGAAAAGAAGGCAATATTAATAAGATTAAAGAACTTCAACTTAAGTATGAGGAGAAGCGTAGAAATCTTGCCCTAGACTATCTTGGAGCATTAAGCTCTGGAGATATGGAAGGTGCTCTTAGAGCACAACTAGAAATGCAAGCAGAGTCTGCAAGATTCTTAGAGGAGAAGGCTAAGACAGAAAAAGAAATTGCTAGAGATGATCAGAAGAAGGCTCTTCAAGATAAGCTTAAGAATCTAGACTCAGCTTCTGGTGCAGTTAAGAATACTGCTAACAAGGCAAAGGAACTTCAAACAAATATTGATAATGCAATTAACTCAATGATGGAGGGATTTAAGAAGAACGGCAAGATTGGTATGAGCATGGACGAGTTTATTAAGAGTCCAGAGTATACTAATTTTGAATCAAAGTTTAAGGGGATGCTAAGCCCAGATGCAATTGCTAAGGCTATGGAAACATTAAAGGGAACATTCTCATCAGTAAAGGCAGAACTAGCAGCGCTAGCAGCAGGAGTGAATGCTCCAGCTGGAACATCTAAAAATCCAAAAGACATCACAGAACTTGGAACAATTGCAGACGTACTCATAGCAGAAGGAAAAGGCGGAGTTGCTTCAGCACTTGGCGGAGATCAAAAGAAAGCAATTATTGCTGCGGCTGCTGGAAGAGGAGAGCCTTTTGAGGACAACGAGTATGTAACTATATTTGGAGAAAAATATAGATATGACTTAAAGAAGAATGACCTTATAAGATCAAAGAATGCACAAGGTCTTTGGATGGGCGGATCTGTTAAGGGCTATCATATGGGTGGCTTAATGGGTGGAATGGGAACTGCAACTTCAGACTCCAATTATATAAGAGCTTCTAAGGGAGAGTTTATGCAAAGTGCTAGAGCTGTAAACTACTATGGGGTTGCTAATATGGAAAGACTTAATAGAAGACAAGTTGACCCAAGAGTTTTTGAGAACATGCGTGAAGCTGGTGAAAGAAATGAGAATGGTGTTACTGTATCGATTGGTGCTATAAATATTACAGAACCAGGCTGTTCTTCAGATGAAATTATTGCTACAATAGAGAAGAAGCTTGGTGCAGTAATGAAGCGAACAACAGATAATAGGGTGATGAAAGTATGACATGGCTAGTTAATGGACTAAAGGATTCACTGGTTTATTTTGGGGTTAAGGACCCAGCTACTGGCGTAATAGCTTATAATAAGATTTCAGATCATAATAGATCCCCTCTAGGCATAAACCTAGAGGAAATTGCTAACTCTCAAAGAACTGCAAACGGAACGATGAGAAAAAATGTAATAGCCCAAAAGCATAGCTTTGACCTATCCTGGAATGATTTTCCTAATATGTCTACTTATACTGTTGACGGCGGGTGGGGAGCAAGTCAGATATATGACTTCTACCTAGATACTACACAGCCATTTTATATCAAGATAACACAGAAGATAGACTCAGATGCTGCTACAGCATATCAAGAATATTTAGTAAATTTTGCTTCATGCTCATTTGATATCGTAAAGAGAAATCCATCTGCCACAACACCATATCTTAGAATGAATATGAACCTCTCGCTAGAGGAGGTTTAATGTTAAATTTTCCAGCGATCAAGACGAAGCTAGACACAACACATAATATAACTCCATCACAGAAGGTTATTCTAGAATGGAATTACAATGTGACTGCTGGCATTAATGAGATGGGTATTGATGATACAAAGCTTTATGAGTGGGATAACGATACCTCAGATCTTAAACTAATTGAGTCTTCATCTGTATACAACAAATACTATGAATCAATTTATCCATTAACCTCTATCGTAAGTCTAATCAGACCAAGCGAATATGCTGTTCATAATAATGCTAAAGTCGGAGGAGTTATAAAAGCAATTGCTGGTTCAACATCTGGTAATACTACATATAGCCAAACAGCAGCCTCAAGAAACTACTTTGCATCTAAGGATGACGGTTATAAGTACTGGGCACATATTCGTAAAGGGCAATCAGGAAGTACTGTAAATAAATCAGTTTATGCTATCTATGACAGAGATATAAAGGTTAACAAGGTAGTTGTTAAGTTTGAAACATTTCATACAATCCCTCAAGACTATAAGGTTTTCTTAAGAGTATCTGGAGCCTGGGTTCAAGCATTTTCATCTACGACTCCAATCACAAATGGAGGGTTGGTTCTTTATTATAACGGTACAGCCTGGACTACAACAAAGCATACAGCCCCAAGCATAAGTCAAAACACACAGACTATTACAGGAATCAAAGTTTTTGTTGGATCAGTAAACGTAGGATATGCACCACTTGAAATAATTGAAATGTCTCCTAGACTAGAAGTTAATATAACAGAAGACGTTGTTTCGTGGGACATTCAGAAAACAATGTACGAAGACCACGAGGTTTTGCCAGTAGGAACTATTAGCTCTAATTCAGCAGACATAATGTTTGATAATACTTTTAATAACTTCAGCTATGAGAAGACTGATGCTAAATACTACGGGCTTATGGATAAGCGTGTTGGTGTAAAGATATTCTCAATAATTGATGCTACAGAAATTCCACAATTTACTGGATACGTTGACTCATGGTCAATTTCAGCAAGCGAATCAGCTACTGCTAACTGCTACGATATGGCAAAGGTTCTTCAGCAGACACAAGCTCCTGATATGGTGATTGGATTTAACTATTCAATTAATAAATTGATGCGTGTGGCCTTTGACGGGATTGGACTAAATGAACTTATCCTAGATGCAAATGCCGATGATAAAGATAATATACCAGTATTCTGGATGAGTAAGGAAGAGACATTCTGGGAGGCTTTACAACAATTATGTATCTCCCATCAGTGTGTACTTTACTTTGATGAGTACGGTAGACCCGTATTCAAATCAAGAAAGTCTGTTTTAGATTCAGCAACGGTAGAGCAAAAGCTAACTTATGCTCAAGATGGAACTTTAGTTCCAAATATTATTAATGTCGGTCAATCAGCAAAGCCTAGAGTGGGATCTTTGTCTGTAAAGTATTCTAGAAGATCGTTTGAAACTCAAAACGACATACTAACTTCCTATAACCTTGCAAGTACTGGAAAGAGTACTGAGGCAATAATGTTTAGAGGCTCTACATATGCAACAGTACTATGGGCGCCAGATAAGTCCTGGGTGCTTGGAGCAGTACCACTTATGTATGCCATAACAGCAACAGCCACTGAAATTGATATTCAAAAACCAGAACTATACCAAGTTCTTGAAAAAAACAAAGAGCCAATTTATAAAATGCTATACGGACTACCGCTTATGTCTGGATACTTTTATCTAAATGGAGAAATTATTTATTATGGTGCTACTCAGTTTAAAATAACTTATAAGGATGGACGCTCACAAGAGCTTAAAGATATATCTACAACAGAAGAGTATCAGTCTTTAGTAAATTCAGATCCTGGTATTTCAACAATCATTCATAATGGTAAGCTTACAAAGGTTAAGCGTGGCCAGTTTATGACTACTGCAAAAGCCCATAGCCCAGTATCTATTGATAATGGTGATTGGTCTTTAAAGCAATTTGCAATTAAAAACCCAGCCGCAATTAAAAATCTATCAAGCCCAAAGTTTGATATTGGCAATAGGGCACTAAAGCTAAGTACTGATAATGATACTGGTGCTAGCAGCCTAGATAAACTAAAGCAGGCAGAAAGAAGAAACTATATTCAGATTGGGTCAGTTAATCTAAAAAAGAGTAACTATAAGAGATTCGAAGCCAATATGATGTTTGTTAAGCAACAGCCAACAGAGAAGGTTGGAGACATAGATAGTATCGGCGGCATATTTTTTGACTTTAACGAGTCAACTAAATCTGGATATTTTATTGAACTAGGTCTAGAAGAAACAACACTCTCATACAAAAAGGCAGATGCTAACAAAAGCATAATGATTTATAAGTTAAAGCCAGATGGAACTATGCAAGTTTTAGGATCCTGTGATGCTCCAGTAGGACGTGCAAAAAGAGATGGCGCAGACACAATATTTAAAGACAGCGTTTCGTTTGTTGAGAAGCAAAACTATGACATTCAGGTTGTGAGAATTAAGAGCGGTGGGACTAACTGGATTGATCTTTATCTCATGGGACAGCTAGTCCTTCAGGTTGAAGACAAAACTCCATTAGCACAGACCACTATCGGCGGATGTTTTGTTCGTGGAGATAGCACCGCATTCTTTTCAAAGTTTGCAGCATGGGGGGCAAATGACGAGTCCACGCTTCAAGATGGCTCATTCTTTGCAGACTCAATTAGAGGATTTATGACTGAGGTAATTGCAGCGGGAAGCCTAGGGGTTCCTAGTAAGAATAGTCTAGAGAATGATTATGACTATTATGAATTCTACCCACACATTAGAGAAATTAGAATTGAAGAATTTGATTACACTCAGCCTCCAGGATCTCCAATCAAGATTGCAGCAGGAGCATCGGTATCTCAATACGGAGCAACGATACTTGAGTCAAATTCATTTAGAGCAAAAATTGCTGCAGTTAATGAAACAAACGAGCCATTGGATATCTCAAGTTCATTTCCTGGCACAGCAGCGGCTGGGTACCCGAAGCTCCTTGGATATACCCTAAAGAAGTTTGAGCCAAAAGAGTATAAAACTACTGTATCAAAATCTAGCGGCGACGACTCCAAGTTTGAGATAGATAGCGAATGGATTCAGTCTGAATCTCAGGCTAAAGATATTGCTGAGTTTATTAAGACCAATTCTGCAATAGTCAAGGCGGGCAAGACAAATGACCCAGTTATCCTTGATATAGAGATATTTACTAATCCCTTAGTTCAGCTAGGTGACACAGTTGATATATCCTATCCAGACCTAGGCTTGTCTTATTCATCACATTCGTTTATAATTACTAGTATAAGCCAGTCATTTAGCAATGGTATATCCACTAGCATTAGACTGCAGGAAGTAGTATGACAAACAAAAAGGTAAATTACGGCAATAGAACCGTAAAAAGCGACGAGGAGCTATTTGCACCAGATGACCTAGATGTCGATCTGGTAGGTGGTAAATCCCAAAAAGACCCTTTTGGATATTTAACTATACAAACTCAGGGAACTGAGGATGGTCTACTAACAGTAGATGCTGTTGATTCTGTTGTCGATGACCCCAATTTGGTCGGAGACTTTGAAGATGAGGATAGCGAAGAGGAAGAAAAGCTTGGCTCCGTAACTTCAGTGTTATTCGAGCAAGAAGGTTCATTTACTGGAGATGGAACATATCTAGCAAATGTAACTGCAACACTAAACGATGTAAAAGGAGCTGACGACTATGACGTTGAATTCATTAAAATCTCTTAAAGGGGAGTATATCTTCTATAAAGATGGGATTGAGGTTGCTCGCTCAACAAACATTGTTACCAATAATGGCAAAGAGCAGATAATTAATTATTTATCTAGACAAAATTCTGAGTATGGCTCAAGAATAGTATTAGGCTGTGGATCTTCTACCCCACTAGCAACAGATGAATTTGTAGGGTTTGAAATGTTTCCAACACCAGTCCAGTTTAAAACTGTAGACTATACACAGACTCCCACACAAATTGTTTTTAGAACAACACTTCCATCTACTTTTAAAGGTGTAGTTTATGAATCTGGATTGTCAACTGTCGGAGGCGTCAACATGTCAGTTCTTAATGATATAAATGATAACCCAGAAATATTTGCCTCCTTTGACCCAGACTATGAACCATGGGAGCTATCTACTGGAGTTTCTGTACACAGTAATGATTTAGAGGGAACGCCAAGACTTAGAGTCGGTGACTCAGGGCTAGAGTTTATTGTTCCTTCATCATCAACAAAGCAGTCAACATGGTATAACGCAACACCACTGGGATACCTAATATCATCAGATAAAATAAAAATTGCATTCCATGTATCTGGCTCAGTACCTAACTCTCTTGGAGTTAAGATGGCCGTAGATAGTTTAAACTACTTCCAATACACCATTCCAGCAGCATCAGTAGCTCTTGGTTATAATATCGTTACGATAAACGTTGCCCAGCTTTCTCGTGTTGGCGACCCAAATATTGAAAATACCCAGGAACTTACTATTACAGTTTCTTCTGGAGCTTCTGCATCAACAGTAACAATGGATGCCATGAGATTTGATCAGTACTCAAGTGTTGATAAAGCGATACTTGTAAGTAGATCTATTTTAACAACACCACTTGTAGTTGAAGGTGGAGTCCCATTTGATATTGAGTATAGACTGGGATTTGATATTTAATGCCAGTAAAAAAGAATATATCTGGACTTACTCCTGGAACCTGGGCTTTTAGATTTAGGCCAAAGGCTAACGATGGAAGAATCGGCGAATGGTCTGGAGCATTTAACTACACAGTAGTTGGAGATATTGTTCCCCCACCAGTTCCATCTAAGCCTGTTGTTGAATCCGTTATGGGCGGGGTATATGTAAAATGGGTAGAGACTTTATATGCAACACCAATTGATTTTAACAGAGTAGATGTTTATGTTTCTTCAGGAGGAGCCTACACTAAAGTAGGATCCATCGCTACAATTAATGGAGGGTTTACATACTCTGCGCCAGATGGAGTCACAGGGCCATTTACCTTTAAGTTTACAGGAGTAGATAGAAGTGGAAACGTATCTGCATTCTCAGTAGCATCAAATTCAATATCAGTAGCCTCATTAGGAATAGACACAGAGCCACCAACGGTTCCTTCTAATCTATCCGTTACTTCGGCAAATGATCCTGGAGATAAAAGTGGAGCGACTGGGTATGCAACAATTTCATTCACCCCCTCATCCTCAGCAGATTTACTTGGACACTATATTAGATATGGAACCAATGCTTCTGCTTTAGACAACTATGACTTTTTGCAAAAGGGACAAAACTCAAAAGTAATTAATGGGCTAAGATCTGGGTTAACATACTACTTTCAAGTAAACGCAACAGATGGAAGTAATCCAAGTGCCTACATACCTTTAACTCCAGTTTCTGCAACAATACCAGGAGATACTACTGGCCCAGCGGCACCAACAGGACTAGTTGCTGTGGCTGGATTTAATAACATCATAGCTTACTGGAGCAGAAACACAGAGTCTGACGTAGACCTTGGAAGAGGAACATATCAATTTCAGCTTTCAACATCAAATACTTTTTCTCCATTAACACAAGATAGAACTATTACAGGAACAGTTGCATCCTTTACTGGATTGACAACTGGAACAACTTATTATGTTCGTGTTCGTGCCATAGATTCTTCTGGAAACATTGGAGCTTGGTCCACAACAACAACCGCAGTTCCTGGAAAAATTAATGCACAGACTTCTATTACAGACGGCACTATTGTGGGAGATCTTATTGCAGCAACCACAATTGTTGGGGATAAGCTAATAACAAACACCATAGACGCAGACAGACTTAAGACAAATACAGGTATCGTAGGAAAGCTTTTTGTTGGAGACGATGCTGGTGCAAATAAAATTACAATTGATGGTACTGCAACAACTCCCGCAATATATTATGGAACTGGCACATACAATAATGCCAATACTCCTTTTTACTTTGATGCTCTAGGAAAGTTTAGCTTAAAAGATCAACTAACTTGGAATGGTTCTACTCTATCTGTAAAAGGATCATTGAATGTTACTCAAGCTTCTACATTTACTGGAAACGTTACTTTAAATAGTGGAGGAGACTTACTTCTTAATGGTGGTGCTATTAAAGCAACTGGTTCTGGAGGAAGAGTAGAAATAGGAAGCCTTGGAGTATATGGATATAATGCAACCACTGGCGGAACTGCTTTAGTTAGAATTGATGCAAATACTGGTCAGCTGATAGCACAAGGCGGAACTATTGGTGGCTGGACAATTAACCAGAGCTCGTTGACAACTACAAATACAGCTGGAAACACTGTTGGTCTTTACTCAAATGGACAACTTTACATGGGTCCAAATTTTTCTGTAGGCGCAGATGGATCGGTATCAATTAGTGGCACACTTACAGTTGTTGGAACTGGCTCAAATGTAGCAACTTCAACAGACTTGGCAGGAAAAGTAGGCTCTGCGGATGTAAAGAACCACTTAGGCGGAACTAATACAACAACTATTTCTGGTAGTATTATTAATACTGGAACTATTAATCTTAATAATTTAAATATCAATACAGGAACAACTGGGGCAAGACTTAACATAGACTCTACTGGAATAAAAGCTTATGATGCAAATGGACAAACAGTTGCCATTAATTCAAACGGTTCTGCGGAATTTAAGGGAACAATTACTGGATCAACAGGAAGAATTGGTGGCTGGGATATTGGAACCGACACCCTTACATCGCAATCTGGAGGAACAGTAATTCGTGGTAATGGAAAGATTTATATTGGCACAGATGGAGACGATGCACTAACTCTATCAGAAGGATCAAACTTATCATTTTTTGCAGGTTCTGGAGCATTGTCAGCAATTAACTTCTTTACCACTAATAGCCCAAGTCAAGCAGACAGTAGAATTGATCAGACTTCTGGTGGAGATTTAGTAGTAAGAGGATATTGGGGTGGTGCTTGGAGATCTAACCTAGTAGTAAGAACATATGTTACTGCTGGAGCAGTTGTACAATCTTATGAAAATAGCACAACGCAAGGCCCTCTATATGTAAGAAGGGATAGCGGAACAGCCAGTGCTCGAAATACAGAGCTGAACACATCGACATCCGCAGTACAGTTTCAAAAGTCATGGGCTGTTGGAGGCGAATACACTAACGTAGGAAGAATTAACATAGGCGGTACAACAACAACCCCGACATTTGCAGCGGGCTCAGATGAAAGGCTTAAGAAAAACATTGAAGTGTTTAATGACTATAGCTTTATTGAGGATATTAAGAGCATAAATACATATAGGTTCCATTCTTTGGAAGACAGCGATACCAATAGAAAAGTAACTGGATTCTTGGCTAAAGAGTTTTATCCAAAATATCCAGATATTGTTAGTGGAATCCCAGATCAAGTAGATGACGATGGAAGCCCAATTTATATGGAAATAAATAGAGAAAACCTAATACCTCATTTATTCAATGCTGTTAAATTTTTATCATCAAAGATTGAAGAACTAGAGGAAAGGATAAATAATAATGTATGACACAGGAAGAACCGAAGACCTATCAAAATATACGGTTATAGATGAGGCTGGGAATGTGCTAGCAGCATATAGGTACAAATTAAAGGCTAGGCATCACGCAGACGCATTGAATCTTGGAGAAGAATATACTCCAGAGCCAGACTCCTACTATGAGTCTTTAGGCTAGACAAAGCCATAAATAACATATATACTAATCTAGAGAGAAAAGGAAACAAATGACTCAAAATACATTAGAGCTGGTTGTAACAGCCCTGCAGCAAAGAATTGGTGAGATCGTATCAAACTATGAGACTCAGGTTGCTCTTCTTAGAGCAGAAATTACTAGGCTATCAGATGATAAAGTCAATGTGGAAAAAGAAACCACAGACCCAAAGTAATATAACCATTAAGCCTCCACTGGTACCTACACAGTACCCCAGTGGTGTTGCTGTTTTTGATGGCGTCAATACTTATTTTATTAAGAATAATAAAAAGTATAGGATTATATCTGAGAGGGCTCTACAGAGCTGGGGATTCAAGGTTTGGTATGGAAGTCCAGAATCACTCTCAAAGATCGTCCTAGGGGGCATTCTAGCCTTTAGAGACGGTAGTGTGATCAAGGACGTGTCAAATGGTAAAATATACTTAGTAGTAAACGGTTTAAAGCAGCACATAACTACCCCAGATTTCTTTACCAAGTTTGGTATAGATCCTGGATATATTATCGAGGTTAGTGCTAAAGAAGCCGAATTACATAAAAATGGGGAGCCTATAAATTGACAATTAACTATCTAAAGCCATTCGAGCCAGGAGAGCCAATCGATATTAACGTATTGAATAAGCTTATTCAGAATGTAAACTTTCTTGCGTCTCAAATTGCTCAGATATATAGATTGCCAGCAGTAGAGGCTCCAGTTGTTACCGTAAGCGGAGCAACAGGAAATACTGCAGGGTCTCCAAATCCAGCAGCTGGAAACCCAGATGGATCAAATGCTAGCGGAACGCAAAGCTCAGTACAAGAAATTACAATTAACTTAACTAAGTCTGCTGACTTTAGAAAAACTGGTCAGTCTCAGTCGTTCATCTTGACTCAAGCAATGATTGAAGCTGTTACAAATAAGCCAGTAAAGTCTTACAAGATACTTACTGTTAAGTGTGATAGTTTAATGTTTCATAAAAAAGGCGACCCAAATACAAGACATGCTGCATCTGGTGCAAAAATGACGGGAGTCAAAGCATCACTTCCAGCTTCAATAGTCTATACTCCTAACAAGGATACCGACTATAAGTCTGGAGTAAATGCTCCTCAGCAGATCAATACATCTCCATACTTTAGACTATACTTTACAGCGCACATACAGGTAGAGGTTACCTACTAATATATGTATGAGCCAATTTTAAATTGGTCAAACCGCAAGAACAAAAAACTAAATAAATATATAGTCATCTGGATACCAGAACATCCTAAGTCATTTGATGGCGGGTGGTACTATGAACATAGACTATCTGTAGAAAGATCTATAGGTAGAGTTCTCAAAGCTTGGGAAACAGTTCATCATATAGATGGCAATACAGAAAACAACTTGATAAGCAATCTCTTTCCGTGTATAGAAAGAGAGCATAGATATGCACATAAAAACACTTGACAGTTAGTCAGGGCAAGAGTATTATTGTATAAGAGCGAGAAAGGCTTTTAATGAGCAACGATTTAAAATGGATGCTTTCATCCGACCAGCAGTTTCCATACCAAGATGATAAGATGATTGAGCTATGGTTCAAAGTAATGAAATGGTTCAAGCCAGATGTAGTAGACTATCTTGGGGATACGGATGATCAGGCATGCTATAGTAAATATACAGAAGGCCGTTCAGCAGAATTTTTAGAGCACCACAAAAATGATAGCAAGGACTTAATTGTTCCAATGATGCGCCATGAAGCAAAAGGCGCAAGAGATTTTTATACAAAGACTAGAGAGATGCTTCCAGACGCACAGCTATTTTCTGCGCTAGGAAACCACGATATTCGTATCTTTGATTATGTTGACAAGAAGCTTCCAGATTACGCAAACGACGTAACGCCTGAGTCTCTATGGTCACTAGACTCTTTAGGCTATGAATATATTTATTATAATGAACTTCCTAAGCGTCGATTTGGTGACATACACGTACATCACGGGCTTTCAGTATCAGCCACAGGTGCCGTTAGAAAAGACATGGAAGACTTACAAGTTTCCTTGATCCGAGGACACTCACACAGAATTGCCTCACACTTAGTTACTTACGAGTTGCGTAACAATGGTGATGGAGAAACTTTGCGTGGCTATGAAATTGGACACATGTGTGACGAAAAGGGTCCAGGAATGAAGTATACCCAGCATCACGATTGGCAGAAGGGCTTTGCAATAGCACATATTGTAAATGATTATCCGCATATTCAGATGATCCATGTTGCCCCAGACTATTCTTGCGTGGTAGATGGTAAGGTATTTAAAGTATGATGACGTGTAAACGATGTGGCGGTGGTCGAATATTTATCGACAGAGTTTACTCACAATATGACCACCTAGAACTATATTGTATTAAATGTGCAAAGAGATGGATTTTTCACAAACAAGGGAGCAGATTCGCAGCATGGCTAATGAAAAGGGAAGCCGAAAGAGCAAAAGCCTACGGTACTTTTTCCTAAACGGGGAACTTCATAAGAAGCTCCATGTTAATAGAGCTTCGGATATGATTACCTCTTGGAACTATGATCAAGGCAAGCGTGTGGGTTACTTATGGAGCGATACCAAAAGAAGCCTACAGCAGGCTTATACTATTAATGAAACAGCAGGACTTCTTAATAGACATAGAAATCGTATACTAGAGTATATTGAGCGAGGGCAAATTAAAAAGCCTAAGATGACTTATACACTAGATGAGAAAAGACAACCAGTAAAGTACTTGCTATCAGAAGATGATATTATGGATGTTAGAGAGTTTCTTTCTTCATTACATAGAGGTCGTCCTAGAAAAGATGGACTTATAACTGCAAAGAATGTCCCAACTAAGCAAGAGCTTAGATCTAAGATGAAGAATGAAACAGTTCTTTATCAGCAAACAGAAAATGGAGAGTTTGTACCAGTATGGAAGCAACCAGAGTGGTGATGAATGGCTAAGAAAAAGCAGCAGGAAGAAGAAGTCCTAGAAGATGTAAGGATGAGCCAGAACTTAGCGTTTGCAAGATCTGCCACCTATTTAGAAGAAGCTGGAGAAGTTGCTATTAATTCTAGAAATATTGAAGGAATGCTTATGGTTGCAAAAGGTTGGATGGAGCTTGGCGATATGATGGAGGCTGGTCCTAGACAGGAACCAGGGAAACGTGCTAAACTTGGATTCCACGCTATTGATGAGGATGAGTAATGACAGATATTGAAACAACAGGAACCAAGATTAATGTATCTTTAGGTTTCACTAAAAACCTAGGTAACTTTGAAAGCTTGCGTGTAGATATTGGCATACAGGATTATGTAAGGCCAGGGGAAAAAATTGGCGAAGCCACAGATAGAGTATATGCTTTTGTAGAAGAAAAGCTTATAGAGAAGTCTGAGGAGATTGCAGAAGAACTTAATGGCAACAAAAAGTGATCCTAAGCTTCCTTATGTATTGATTTCTCTCTACGAAGTGTTGTATACTGAAAAGTATGGAAAGAAGCCAGTCGTAAATAGGTATCGTGAGAAGTGGGGAATGCAAGATGTTATCGAGTCTGTCGGATTTGATAGAGCTAAAGAGCTACTTGAATATTACTTCAAGACATCTAAGTATGGTCATCCAGTAAATTATTTCTTCATGAACTTTGATAATATTGATAGAACATTAGAGGCACAGGCTGAAGATGTAGAGCACAGAAGAAAACTTAAAGAATTAACTAAGCAAATGGTAGAGGAGCGTGAGCAGGTTGAACACAGAAGCAGCAGTAATTAGCGCAGTATGTAAGAATAAAGATATTAGCGTTCTCCTAGCAGATAATGTTGATGAGGTATTTCAGTCTCACAAAGACGTATGGGATGGCTTAAAGTCCTACTACTACAAGTTTAGAGCGGTACCTGATGTAGGTGTATTGCAAGATAAGTTCAGAGACTTTGATGCGGTTGAGGTTAAGGCTGAGACTGGATTCTATCTAGAGCAAATGAAGTCAGAGTTCCTTGGAAACAAGATCAAGACTGTTCTTCTTAACTCTGGATCTTCTCTAAAAGAGAATGCGCCAGCAAGAGTTCTTCAACAGATGCAACAGCAGCTAGCTGGATTAAGTAAGTTTACTAATAACGTTCGAGATTTAGATATCACGGATATCGAATCTGCAACCAATCACTACTTAGCAGTTCGTGAACGCTCTGCCGTAATGGGTGGTTCTCCAGGCATCCCAACGGGTTTTAAGGCTATTGATGCTGCATACCCAACTGGTATGGCTCCAGGACACCTAATCGTCGCTATCGGCTGGCCAGGACGTGGTAAGACATGGTTTACATCCTACCTTGCATGTAAGGCTTGGGAAGCTGGATTTAAGCCAATGATTATCTCTCTTGAAATGTCACCTGAAAATATGCGTGACCGTATCTATACAATGCTTGGTAGCGGTTTGTTTAGAGCCTCTAACTTCCAGCGTGGAGATGTAAACATTGATGACTTTAGCAATTGGGCGGGGACAAGCTTCAAAGATAAGCGTGGGTTTATCCTAGTATCTAACGAAGGTACAAATGAAGTTACTCCTGCTACAGTACAAGGAAAGATTGACCAGCATAAGCCTGACCTAGTTATCCTTGACTATCACCAGTTGTTTAATGATAACAAGCGTTCAAACTCTGAAGTAGAGCGCAACAGAAACGTGTCTCGTGAGTTTAAGATGCTAGCAGTAACTAATAATATTCCTGTAATTGACATTACCGCTGCAACTGCAGACGATGTGTCAGATCAGGACAATCCGCCAATGATGAGCCAAGTTGCTTGGTCAAAGGCTATTGAATATGATGCGGACATAGCCATGGCTGTCCACAGACACCCTGACACTAACCTCATTGAGATAGTTTCACGCAAGAACAGACATGGTAGAGACTTCAGCTTTTATTTGGACTGGGACATTGATAGGGGTATAATTAAAGAACTGTACGAGTAGATTGGCATGCAGATTGACCCACAAAAGAATAAAGAGATTCCAGATAGATGGAATATTTAAAGATGACTCTGATATGATCAGAGTCCGTGCCCAATACGAATCTATGATCGTTCAATCTATGCGTGGGGATGGATATATTCCAGTCCTTGACATAGACCCTACGTTCTCTGTATCATATAATAGCGAAGATAAAATATGGTCATTTATATTGACCTCACATGGAGTATACGTAGGAAAGGTTAAAGCATGGCATATAGAGGGAATATCAAACAACAAGATGCTTCCACGCAGTACACAGAGAGACAAGTCAAAAAGGTCCTCAAAGCCATCTCTATCTCAATCGTAGGAGAGACTGGAAACGATTTTCTATGCCTATGCCCAATCCACGGAAATAAAAATACACCAAGCTTATCAGTTTCAAAAGAGACTGGACTGTTCCTATGCTTCAATCCATCATGCGGAGCAAGTGGATCTTTGCAAGAACTAGTTAAGACAATCACTAAGCGTAATGAGTTTGAGTCTCTTAGACTTATATCAAAGAGCGTAACAGATTCCCTACAGGACTTTGATGAGCAGATCATTGAGATCCTAGAGGAAAAGCCAGAGTTTGTTCAGTTTCCACCAGAAACATTAGACAAGCTATGGAAAGAGATGGCCGAGTATAAAGATGGTCGTGAGTATATGCACTCTCGTGGATTTAATGACGACACAATTGATTACTTCCAAGTTGGCTACTCACATAATCAAAGCATGGTTACAGTTCCAGTTCACGCACCAGATGGTCTACCCATAGGAATTGTTGGTCGTGGCACAAAAGAAAAGAAATTCAAGAACTCTACAGGATTACCAAAGACTAAAACATTATTTAATGTTCATAGGGCCAAGCGCCTTTCGTCTACGGTGATCATAACAGAAGCTTCGTTTGATGCAATGAGAGTTCATCAGGCGGGATACCCAAACGTAGTTGCTACTCTTGGGGGACATTTAAGTCCAACAAACTATAATCTATTAAACAGGTACTTCACCAAGATAATTATAGCCACAGACTTTGATGATAAGCAGACCCATAATGGTAAAAACCCAGGACGGGATTTAGGTAACTCAATTGCCTATAAGCTAAAGAATAAAGATGTCCAGTGGGCATCATATGACTATAAAGTTATTTATCCACACGGAGCTAAGGATATGGGTGATATGACCGATGCAGAGATTAAGCAATGTATCGAAAATTCTGTCCCAAATTATGAATATAGCTCTTGGGGAATCTACTAAGATAGTGTATACTAGAATGACAGAAGCATTTATAGCTTCAAACTATATGAAAAGGAATATATAAAAACATGGCTATCGTAAAAGGTCTAAAAAATATCACGTCCGTAATGGACAAGTCCTCTGGAGAATCAGATGGCAGCAAGGCACGTTGGGTTAAGCTAGCGGATGGCGAATCAGTTAAGATGCGCTTCCTACAAGAACTTGATCCAGACTCACCAGATTACAATGAAAAGGCTGGGCTAGGTTTCATAGCAGCCGAACACACAAACCCAAACAACTATCGATCAAAGGCTCTCTGTACTTCAGATGACCAAGGTCGCTGCTGGGCATGTGAACAACACCGCAAAGACTACAAAGCAGGCTGGAAGGCTCGTAGTCGACTATACATTAACGTCCTTGTAGACGACGGTAAGGAAGATCCTTATGTCGCTATCCTATCACAGGGTACAAGTGGCAAGACAATCACACCAACACTAATTGAATATGCTGGAGAAATGGGAAGTATCTCAAATCTCACATGGCGTTTAAAGCGTTCAGGCACAGGTACTTCAACTGAGTACGTAGGTATTTCTCTAGGTCAAGATAAAGAAAAGTTTGATGCTGCAAAGTACGAACTCTTCGATCTTGAAAAGGTTGCAGTCAAGGAAGTTGCATTTGACGAGCAAGAGAAGTTCTATATGTTCGGTGAGTCCGAAGAAGGTTCAGCAGATTCTTCTGCAGACACTTCATCTAAAGTAGAGTGGTAATCGTCGGTGGGGGAGTAAAATCCCCCACCATTTCCAGAAAGTAGTTATGTCAAACTTCACACATTTACATGTTCATTCACAGTATAGTGTTATGGATGGTTTAAATAGTACTGCCGAATTACTGCAGGCTGCAAAAGACTTAGGTCATAATGCATTGGCTATCACCGATCATGGAACGCTATCAAGCCATAGAGATATGCAGATTTCAGCTAAGGAACTAGGTATGAAGCCTATCCTTGGCATAGAGGCATATATTTCTGCAACTGATAGATTTGATAAGCGTGATACTAGTAAGCGTGATGACAATACTTCTATCTTTAATCACATTATCTTATTGGCACAGAATAAAGAAGGCGTTAAGAATCTAAATAAGCTTTCTGAGATTGCATGGACTGAGGGTTACTATCATAAGCCACGCATTGACCGTGAGATTCTTGCTGAGTATAAGGAAGGACTTATTGTTCTTTCTGGATGTATGAACGGTCTAATCTCTAAGGCAATTGAACGTGGAGAAGATGATGAAGCACGTATGCTGGCTAAATGGTTTGCCACTACGTTTGGTGATAACTTCTATATGGAGATTCAGCCACACAACCCAAAAGAACTAAACCACAAGTTGCTAGAGATTGCTGATGCCGTAGGCATTAAGCCAGTAGTAACTGCAGACTGCCACTTCTCAAGAGAAGAAGAGAGGGCATTGGAAGAAGCAATGCTAATCCTATCTACTTCACCAAAGCCAAACAAAGAAGTAGACTTCGAGAAGTCTAGACAGATCAACAACGTATTTGAAAGATTTAATTACCTTTATCCAGAGCGTAAGATTAGCTTTGAACACCTTGACGTATATGTTATGGATAGAGCAAAGATGGAAGAGCAGATGGCTGCTCAGGGTATCACTAGAACAGATATCTATGACAACACGGTTACTATTTCAGACAGCATTGAAGAGTATGAGTTCCAGCAAGGACTCAACATTCTCCCACGTCCAAAAGAAGATCCAGATGAGAAGGTAAGATCTATTTGCCTAGAGGCAATGGTTCGTATGAAGCTTACCTCGCAGGATGTTGGTAATGACCAGTATGAGGCAAGACTAGATGAAGAGTTGCGGGTTATTAAGAACAAAGACTTCGCTTCGTACTTCTTAGTTATTGCGGATATGATTAAGTGGGCAAAAGATAATAACATTATGGTTGGTCCTGGTCGTGGATCTGCTGCAGGCTCTTTAGTATGTTACCTTATGGGGATTACAGAAGTTGATCCTATTAAGTATGACCTTCTGTTCTTCCGATTTATTAATGAAGAGCGTAATGACTTCCCAGATATTGACTCAGACTTTGAGGATAGACGTCGTGGTGAGGTAAAAGATTACATTCGTAAGAAGTTTAAGAACGTTGCATCTATCTCAACCTTTACCTACTTTAAAGATAAGGGTGTTGTTCGTGATGCTGCTCGTGTTTATATGGTTCCTCTAGGAGATGTAAACAAGGCGCTAAAGGTTATTGATACCTTTGAAGACTTTGAAGAGTCAGATAACGTAGAATGGTTTAGAAAGAAGTATCCTGAAGTAGTTAAGCTTGCTCGTCAGTTGCGTGGAAGAATTCGCTCTGTCGGTATGCATGCTGCTGGTGTAGTCGTTGCCAAGAAGGCACTTAATACTTACGCACCCATTGAGACACGCACAGACCCATCAGATAAGGTTAGCGGTAGAGTTCCAGTAGTTGCATACGATATGGATACTGTTGCGGACATTGGTTTGATTAAGCTCGACGTACTTGGCTTGAAGACCCTAGCAGTTATCTCAGATACTCTTGCTATGATTAAGTCCAGACACTCCAATACAATTGACTTGTCATCTCTTAAGTTAGATGATCCAAAGGTGTACGAGTCTCTTTCAAAAGGATTTACTAAGGGCGTATTCCAGGCAGAAGCAGTACCATACACAAACCTTCTTATGAAGATGGGCGTAGATAAGTTTGAAGATCTTGCAGCATCGAATGCCTTGGTTCGTCCAGGTGCTATGAATACTGTAGGTGCAGCCTATATTAATCGTAAAAATATGAACGAAGATGTAGCGTACATCCACCCACTCATGAAGGATTTTACTGAGAGGACGTATGGTGTTATTATATATCAGGAGCAAGTTATGCAGGCCTGTGTCCACTTAGGTGGAATGACATGGGCGGAAGCTGATAAGGTCCGTAAGATCATTGGTAAGAAGAAGGATGCGAAAGAATTTGATCAGTTCAAAGAGAAGTTTACACAGGGTGCTGCTAGATTCATCACAAAAGAGGCGGCAGATTCGCTATGGCATTCTTTTGAGGCTCATGCTGGGTACTCTTTTAACAGGTCTCACGCTATTGCTTACTCTATGGTTTCTTATTGGACAGCTTGGCTTAAGCTTTACTATCCGCTAGAGTTTATGTTTGCCCTCTTAAAAAATGAGGGTGACAAAGATGCAAGAACAGATTACCTTATTGAGGCTAAGCGACTAGGTATCAAGGTTCTACTTCCACACGTTAATGAGTCAGATATTGACTTCAGTATTCAAGACAACACTATTAGATTTGGTTTAGGTAATGTTAAGTTTATCTCAGAAAAGATTGCACACAACCTTATATCAAACAGACCATTTGCAAACTACGCTGACCTAAAAGAAAAGGCTGGGGTAAAGGGAAGTGGTATTAGCAGCAGGGCCATAGATGCCTTGAACTTAATTGGCGGGGCCTCATTTGATGATAACCCTAGAACTGGTAAAGAAAAAGATAGCTTCTATGAGTATCTTAATATCCCTAAGTTTGATATTAGTGGTATAACTCCAGCTATTAAGTCGCAGATCAACAGACTGGAAGACTTTGAAGAGCTTGGCACATTTGTGTTTATGTCTATGGTTAAGTCTATTAAGCGAGGAACTGGATGGTCTAGAGTTGAGCTGGTAGATGAGAGCGGCTCTGCAGGCGTATTCCATGATGAAGGAACTTCAATTGAGCCAGGTCAGATGTACTTCTTCTTAGTTGGAGATAACCGCATTCATAGATACGTAGAGGTAGACAGAGTTGTCCGTGAGGATAGATCTGATGCGTTTGTTAACTTCCTTTACTCTAAGAAGTTTGAACTAGAAGAAAACAATTTTTATGTAGTTGATTTTACAAACTACAAAACCAAAGCGGGTAAGATGATGGCTCACACTATTGTCTCCGACAAGGATAAGGGGTTAATACGAGCAATCGCATTCCCTACGCTATACGCAAGAGCACTGGGTAAAATGAAACCAGGTCATAATGTAGAACTAATATTTAGTAATACTGATGATGGGACTATTGTACTAAAGGAGATAAAATGAGCGAAGAACAAGATATCGAAATTAATCTTCCTAGACTTCTGCTGGCAGCAGCATTATCTAATGGTGAGATCAGAGTAAAAGTAGCAGACTACATGGCTACGGACCTTGAGAATAAGGGCCTTATGCTTGACATCGATACAGAATCACAAGAATTTGTTATTAGAATGGGAGATCCAGTTGAACCTCAACCAGATGGCGAATGAAATTCATCAGATCTCAAAGTCTAAAGGATTTTGGGACGGGGAAGTAACGTATGACAAGATTGGAAATAAACTAGCGCTAGTTCATTCAGAAGTAACTGAAGTTCTTGAAGCTATTAGAAAGTCTAAAGGTAGCCAAGAGATTGTAGAAGAAATGGCTGATGTTCTAATTAGATTGTTAGACATATATCAGGCTATGGAAAATGCAGGACAGATCGAACACTCTTTGAATGATATTTATGAAATGAAAATGAATAAGAATAGGGAAAGACCAGCACTTCACGGGAACCTATTTTAATGGTATACTATAAGTAAATGAATGGTTACTTCTTATTTGGAACCAATGACGAGATAATACTCGTCTTTAAGTCTCCTTCTGAAGAGGATATTATAAATATAATCAAGAAGATAGCTACAATGCGTAGCAGAGAAATGAAGGCATTAGCCTCAGAACTAGAAGAAAGTTTTTATGAGCGTAGCAACGGATATAATGGCAAAGCTGGACCCGAAAACAAGACAAAGGGTTCAAATAGCAATGGAAGTAGAAACCCCAAAGCAGAAAACTCCAAGCATAGGTCTAAACATAGCCCTAAGAGGGGGCCTAGGATACGGGAGACAGATCCTAGTATGGGGGAATAAATCAGCAGGTAAGTCATCTTTTTGTTTACAGATGATTGCACAAGCACAAAAAGAAGGTAAGACGTGTGCTTGGATTGATGGAGAAGCTTCTTATTCAAGAGACTGGGCAGAAAAGCTTGGAGTAAACTCTGAAGAATTAATCTATTCTCCAGTTAAAACAATTAACGATATGGTTGATATCGGAACACAACTAATGGAAGCTGGCGTAGATATCATTGTAGTAGATTCAATCTCTGCATTGCTACCAGCCATCTACTTTGAAAAAGATAGTAATGAACTAAAGAAATTGGAAGACACCAAGCAGATTGGTGCAGAAGCAAAGGATATGACACATGCGGTCAAAATGCTCAACTACGCAAACAAGAACACATTACTTGTTCTCATCTCACAACAACGAAATCAGTTTGGATCTATGCATGCTAGCCACATCCCCACAGGCGGAATGGCTGTCAAGTTCTTCTCTTCCACTGTCATTAAGCTCTGGTCGTCTGAAGCTGAGGCGAATGCTATTAAGTCTGGTGTTAAAGTTGGCGACAAGATTATCGAACAAAGAGTCGGAAGACCAGTTAACTGGATTATTGATTACAACAAGCTCGGCCCCCCTAATCTTTCGGGGCAATACGACTTCTACTTTCAAGGGGAAACTCTAGGCGTAGATGGAACGGGAGAGATTCTAGATGTAGCAGAACAGTTTGGTATTATCCAAAAGGGTGGTGCATGGTACACAGTTGGAGAAGAAAGATTCCAAGGACGTGCAAAGACTGTCGATTATCTAAGAGAGCATCCAGAAATAGTTGAAAAACTAAAAGAAGAAATTTATGCCAAGTCCTAAAATAGAGGACTTTATGTCTAAGAAGACTCCAGATATTAAGAAGGCTGGGTCAACGGTAGATGGATCTTTCTCTTGCGAAGAGTGTAACGAAGTAGTTAAGGTTGCACTTTACAATGAAGACTCCAGAGAACTTACTTGGACATGCTCTAAAGAACACGTTTCAAAAGGAACTCTATAATGTCTGAGCGTGGGGAAGTAAAAAGAGACGGGGCTAAGGCACAGAAGAACTCTGGTAGAGGACAGTATCAAAAGGGTGATGCTAAATGGAAACAGTTCCTTGTAGATTATAAAGAAGCTGGTAAATCATTTACGCTTAACAAAGATAACTGGGCAAAGATATGTACTGATACTTTTAAAGTAAGCAGAGATATGTATCCAGCATTAAAGATTATTATAGGATCAGATTCCAAAGTAAGACTTGGAATAATTGAATGGGCAATACTAGAAGAACTAATTGAGTTCTGGGAGGAGAATCACGAATGAAAGAACTAATATACACTACACTCACAGGAGTAGCCGTAGGAGGCATTTTTAGCATCCTTAAGTTGCCAATACCTGCCCCACCAGTATTTGCTGGTCTAATGGGCATCGTAGGCCTTTGGATAGGCTACGCAATGGTTCAGAGGGTGTTTGCATGACAACATTTCTATTTGGACTTATGATTGGGTTTTCGGTGGGATATCCATTGGGATTGTTTATAGACAAGCTAGATAAGAGGATTAAGAATGAGCGATAAGTCACCACTAGAACTAGTAAGCGAAGTATCTGAGTTTAATGATATGAAAGAGTTTATGTCCGATCCAGATTTGGATTCGGCATTAGAGGCTATCATCAAGATCATTGCAAAGCCTGATATTCCACCAGCAGCAGCATCTATCCTGATTATTAAATTGCAGGCTATATCTGCTAAACTATCTATATTGGCTAGGTACTACACAACTTTAGAAAAGGGAGAAACTGCCAGCAAGAAGAAGAATGTCTACTACACAGTATCAGATTCAATTGATAAGTTAGTAGCAGCTCTCAAGTATGGTATGAAATAATATGGGAAGAGAATTAGTAACAAACTTAAAGTTCAAGAAGCATGTGTCTGGGTTTAACCCAGCAGAGCTATCAAAGCTCATCGATGCTGCGTATCTTGAGGGTAAGAATACTGGGAAGTTTATGCAGAAGACTACATTCTCTCCAAGTACAGTAGGTTATGGTCACGGTAACTGCGCTAGATATTGGTTTATTGCCTTTACTGGAACAGAATTCAATGACACATTTGACGCTATATCAGTTGCCAATATGGCCAACGGAACAGCCGCACACGAAAGACTACAGAAACTATTTGAAAAGACTGGAGTTCTTAAAGAGACAGAGCGAGAGATTCTAAAGAATGATCCACCAGTAAGAGGATTTGCAGACCTTATACTTGATTGGGAGGGTAAAGAAGTCATTGGTGAAATAAAAACCACTAAGGATGAAGCATACCTATTTAGACAGAACTCTATGAAGCCGTCACAGAATCACCTTCTGCAAATTTTAATTTATATGGATGTATCTGAAGCCGAGGAAGGCTTCTTGATGTATGAGAATAAGAATAATCAAGAGGTACTTATCCTTCCAGTTAAGATGAATGAGGCCAATAGAGAATTCCTTGAAGAAGTTTATACATGGATGAGAGAAGTTCGCTCTATGTATGATGAAGGTGAAGCTCCTAAGAGACCATTCAGAAAAAATAATCAGATCTGCACTAATTGCCCAGTTCGTAATACGTGCTTTGAGATGGAAGACGGTGAAAAATTAATACCAGTCCTGAAACTTTAATATGCGCTTACGATGAGTGTAATGCTCAATTTGAGAAGGCTACACATAACCAAAAGTATTGTTCTGATGAGTGTTGCAGACTAGCAACTAACAAAAGGACTATGGAGCGTTACTATGAGCGACGTGCCATAAAGCTAGGTTCTATTAGAAATTGTAAGATATGTAAGATTCAGCTAAGCAGATATAACTACGATGATGTATGCGTTACTTGCGACGAAAAGGATGTATATGATCAAAGACAAGAGCTATTGGATATGATAAATGGGCATAGCAAGCCTAGCCAAGCACAAGGCTAGTAGAGTAATTGGGATTGATGCATCAACTGCATCAGTCGCTTTTGGCATAATTGAAGACGGTAAGTTAGTTTCTCATGGAAAGATTATTGTTAATGGCAATGATATCTATGAGCGTATCTACGATGCTAGAAAAAAGATTGCAGCAATGCATAGTCATTTAAGTTCTGATTATATTGCTATTGAAGGTGCCGTATTTGTTAAGTCTGCTGATGTTGTAATCAAGCTTTCATATGTTTATGGGGCTATTATTTCTCAGCTAATGCAGGACGGGACAAAGGTTGTAAGCGTACAGCCATCTTCATGGCAGAGTTTTATAGGCAATAAGATATTCGGTAAAGCAGAGAAGACAGCAGTTAAGTTAGAGTTTCCAGGTAAGTCAGACACTTGGTACAGCAACAAGATAAGAGAGATGAGAAAGCAGAGGACTATGGACTTTGTTAATAAAAAATTTGGCGTGACCGTAGAGGATCATGATGTCGGGGATGCAATAGGTATTGCTCATTACGCATACGAGAATCTGACTGCACGATGAAGCTATATGAATCTAAAGACTGGCTATATAGAAGATATGTAGTTCAAAAGAAAAATATCGTTGAGATAGCAAAAGAAGCTGGTTGCTCACACATGACAATACAGCGATACCTAGAGAAATTCGGACTTATTAGAAAATGACAATATCACTTAGTAAAGTAGCAAACATAAAGGATTTTGATGATCCAGATTTTATTGCCGTATGCCAAGAAAACAATTACTTGGGAACAAAGCAGTTCCCGCAGGCTATGGATGGTGTAGAGCTTAAGAACAGAAAGACTTGGGAGATAGCAATGGCTATGCTTTCATTTAAAAAGATGGGTGTATTGGATAACCCTAACGCAGAGGTTCTTGGAATCGGTGCAGCAAAAGAAGAAACTATCTCTATGCTATCTAATAGAGTAAAGCGAGTTTTTGCTACAGATATTTACTTAGATGGTGGATCATGGCAACACTGGTACGAAAAAGAATTACTCGTAGACGCAAGACCATACATGGGTGAGAACTATAACCATAAGAAGGTAGTATGGCAGCACGTAGACGGAACTGATCTTCCATACGAAGACAACTCATTTGATGCAGTATTTAGCTGTAGTTCCCTAGAACATTTTGGTGATGAGAAGGCTATTAGAAAAGCAATCGAGGAAGCCCATCGTGTGCTAAAGCCAGGCGGGGTAGCCGCAATATCCACAGAGTATAGGATATCTGGAGAAGGCGACGGGTTTGCAAACGTACAGCTATTTGATAGAGATAGACTAGACAGAGTATGGCTTGATGGTATAAACTGGAAGCCAGTAGATTATTTAGATGAAGAGTTAGACGATACAGACTTTATTGATTTTGAGAGATCAATTCACGATAGAGATTATCAGAAGATAGCCCATCCACATATCAAACTAGATAATTATACATACAAGTGGACAAGTGTTCACCTAACCCTAGTAAAGGACAAGTAATGGAAAACCTGACAGAAGTTCAAAAAATAATCGCTGAAGTTTGTGATACAATTAAGGATATGCTTATTGAAAAGAATAAGTCATACGGTAGCAGCTTCTCTGATCCTGTCAGGATCTTTAGCAAGGTTGAGACTGATGAACAAATCAATGTCCGCATTGACGATAAGCTTTCAAGGATCAAGAACCACGGCAATTTTGCAGGGGACAATGACCTTGATGATTTAGCTGGGTATATTATTCTAAAGAAGGTATATCGGGCGGTTAAAGAAAGAGGATTGTAGTGCCTTCATATCAGTATGAATGTAAAGAGTGTAAGGTTCAATACACTCATTTTAGAAGCATAAACGAAGAAGATCCAGGTTATGACTGCGATACTTGCGGAGAAAAGCTAGTCCGTTGGTATGGCATTTCTGGTACTAAGACTCAGAAAAGATTGCCTGAAGGCGATGACTTTATCTCTTCTCAGATGGACTTTTACGGTACAGATAACTGGAAAGAACACTATGCTAATTGGGATGTGAAGCCAGACTAATGCCAGTGTACGAATACAAGTGTAGCGTTGACGATGCTCATGCGTTGCTAAATGTAACTAGGTCAATCTCAGAAGACGATCCTGGATATAAGTGTGAAGAGTGCGAAGCCGATATGATAAGAATGTTTAATTCATTTGGGATTCAGTTCAAGGGAAGCGGTTTTTATAAAACCGATCATGGGAGATAAATGAGTACAGACATAGAAGTAGCAGACGGATTCGATAGAATGAATAAGGTCGTTGAGCTTACCCTTAAGGGATTTAGCCCAAGCGACATTGCAAAAGAATTAGAAATGAAGAGAGCAGAAGTCCTACACCTTATAGATGAATGGAAAGACTATGCCAAGAACGATAAAAGTATTCAAGAACGTGCTAGAGAATCTCTAGTAGCCGCAGACCAACACTTTGCTATGCTTATTAATAAGGCGTGGGAAACTGTAGAACAGTCTGACTCAGTTGCAGATCTCAGATCCAAGGTTGCTTCCCTTAAGCTTGTGTCTGATATTCAATCAAAGCAAATGGAAATGCTACAGAAAGCGGGACTCTTAGACAATGAAGAGATTGGTGCAAGAATTGCAGAATCAGAAGAGAAGCAGGAGATACTAGTAGGAATACTTAGAGATGTTACATCTAAGTGTCCTAATTGCCGTAAGGAAGTAGCCTCAAGACTATCTAGAATATCTGGAACTGTAGAGCCAATTCACATTGTTAGCGTAGATAATGGTTGATCTAAACGACTTTCTAGATGCACTGCAGGATGATGAGTTTGAAGAAACCCCAGTCGACCTTGCAGAATTTGTGACAGACACTCGCTACTTAGGACTGCCACCCCTATCTGATAACCAATACATCATGCTTAAAGCAATGACTCAGATTTATAAAAGAGAAACATTGCATAGATGGCTTGGCGAAGAGGAGGGGGAGAAGAGATGGAAGCAGACTTGTAATGAAGTTATTTTCCAGCTAGGTAAGGGCTCTGGTAAGGACTACACATCTACTATTGCAGCAGCGTATATCTCATACCTACTATTATGTCTAAAGGATCCAGCACAGTATTATGGAAAGCCTTCAGGCGACTCTATTGATATTCTTAATATTGCTATCAACGCAGTACAGGCAAACAACGTATTCTTTAAAGGCTTTAAGGCTAGACTAGATAAGTCCCCATGGTTTGTTGGTAAGTATAACGCTAAGGCAGGAAGCGTAGAGTTTCCAAAAAATATTACAGTCCACTCAGGTCACTCAGAAAGAGAAGCTTGGGAAGGATATAACGTTATGGTAGTTGTACTCGACGAAATCTCAGGCTTTGCTATGGAGTCTACTACAGGACATGATCAGTCTAAAACTGGATCAGCCATATATGATATGTACCGTGCATCGGTATCATCTCGTTTCCCAGACTTTGGAAAGCTAATCCTACTATCATTCCCTCGTTTTAAGAATGACTTTATACAGCAGAAATACGAAGAAGTTATTTCTCAAAAAGAAGTAGTCATCAAGTCACATACATTTATATTAAATCCAGAACTACCTGAAGATGAACCAGGAAATAAGTTTAGTGTTCAGTGGGAAGAAGATAGAATTGTTGCCTACAAGATTCCAAATGTCTATGCCCTAAAGAGACCTACTTGGGAGATCAACCCTACAAGAAAGATTGAAGACTTCAAGATTGAGTTCTATCGTAATGCCGAAGATGCACTATCAAGATTTGCCTGCATGCCACCAGAGGCAGTAGATGCCTTCTTCAAGTCTAGAGAAAAGGTTGAGGGTGCATTTAATAATCCAAACCTAGCAGTAGACAATGCAGGTAGATTCGCTGACTGGTTCAATCCACTGCCAGATAAAGAATACTTCCTACACATCGACCTTGCCCAGAAGCACGACCATTGTGCCGTTGCTATGGCTCACGTAGATAAGTGGGTCAATCTAAAGGTTGGTAATGAGTATGCACAGACTGCTCCAGTTGTAGTAGTAGATGCAGTAAGATTCTGGACTCCAACCGCTTCTAAAAGCGTTGACTTCACAGAAGTTAAAGATTATATCGTTTCTCTAAAACAGAGAGGGTTCAATCTAAAGCTTACTACATTCGATAGATGGAACTCCCATGACATGATGCAACAACTTAAGGGCTATGGCATTAATACAGAGTTGCTATCGGTTGCTAAAAAACATTACGAAGACTTTGCGTTGATACTTGCAGAAGAGCGAGTTAAGGGACCAGCAATACAATTACTTATAGATGAAATGCTACAGCTTCGTATTATGAGAGACAAAGTAGATCACCCTAGAAAGGGATCTAAAGACTTAGCTGATGCTGTTTGTGGCGCTATCTATAATTCAATGTATCATTCTAAGCGTTCAGAAAATAAAGAAGTAGAGATTCATACTTTTAGAGAGTTGCAAAGAGATAACTATTTAGAAGAAATGGAAAAGCAACAAAAAGAAAATAACGTGGTCAGACCACCACGTAAAATGCCTGCCGATCTAGCAGATGCGCTTGAAGGCATGGGCATAATCTAAAACAGGTTTAGCACTCATTTCTTGATATAATTGGTTAGTCAGACATTTCTGACCCAAGGAGATGAGGAAATTAATAAAATACTAATCAAAACAGGCCTAATGGGTCTATTTGTGTTCCTTTGGTTAATATTTTCTCCTACTAGTCAGGCTATAGCCGAAGAGACTACTGTTCAAGTTACACCTGCCCCGTCCAATACAGACACAGCAACCGTCACAACTGTGACTATTGCTACCGTAGAGACAAAGATCGAAACAGCTCAAACCACATTAACTGCTACATCTGAAACTCAGGCAACTGCAATAACTACAACAATTCAGGCAAACGTTCCAAATACTACAACTGAGCAAGCAGCTACAATTGCTACTACTCAGGAGCCAATTGCTACTGCCGTAGCAGAGGCTACAGTAAAGGTCCAGGAAGCTACAACAGCAATACAGTCCGCAGAGACAGCAGTACAGATTGCAACAACAGCGGTGGCAGCTGTTGAATCACAAACGGCAGTGGTTACCCAAGCAACAACAAATCTTAATACAGCTCAAGAAAACTTGAATACAGTTACAGCGCAGGTAGAATCTCAGACCGCAGTGGTTGCTACGGATACCGCAAATGTAGCGACAGCTCAAGCTGCAGTTAATGCACAGACTACTGTTGTAAATACAGAGACTTCAGAACTAACAGCTCTTCAAAATACTCCGTCAGACTCTAAAACATATACTACTGAAGGGTACGTAGCCCCCATTGCACCAGAAACGCCAACAGTTACTACAACCACTCTTCCAGAAATGTACGACGGCTTTACAAAAATTAACACTCCATTCGATATTAAAATGGGAAATACAGTTTATGAAGGACAGGGATCAGCAAGCCAGATCTATGTATCATCTAAAGCAACTATCACCTTTGGATCAGGAGATGTAAACTGGTGGGACTTCCCAGCAGGTGCACATATTTCAGTATTTGGTAGCGATTTTCAAAGCGCAGGTCCTAACGCTGGAATTGTAGTAACAACTACAGAGACAACACTGGCTGTAGATTGGGACCTACATTTGTTTGGTAATCCAGGTAGCCCAATTACAAATGTTAACTGGACTATGACCGTAAACCCTACAACTGGAGAATGGACAGGTGTTGGTACAGTTGCTGGAAATACAACTAATTTGTATAACGGGCCACGTATTGGCGTTAGAGAAACTGCTGGAGAAGCAGTAAAGCCAATGACAAATGTAACTAATTCAGAATTAACTTCTCAAATTCAAGCACAAACAACTGTAGTTGCTACAGAAACTGCAGAACTAACTACCTTGGTACAAGAAAAGAATGCAGCGGTAGCGGTGCTTGAAGCAGACACTGCAACATTAAATACATTACAGACACAAAAAGCAACTGCCGAAACAGTTGTAGCTGATAAAACAGAAATCAAAGCAACAGAGGTAGCAACACTAACTCAGATTACAGAGACTGCCACTGCAACAGTTCAAGCAGCAGATGCCCTTGCAAATACTGCAAATACAAAAGTAAATGAAGCAGTAACTGCAATGACAAACGCCGCTCAAGTTACTACAAATTATTATGCAGAGCAGCAAGCGGCAGCACAAGCTGCAGCAGCAGCGTCAGCAGCGGCATCACAAGCAGCAGCAGAAGCGGCAGCAGCACAAGCTGCACAAGAAGCCGCAGCAGCGGAAGCAAGAGCAGCTCAAGCAGAAGCACAAGCAAAAGCAGCCGCTGAAGCAGCGGCTAAAGCAGAAGCAGAAGCTAAGGCAGCTGCAGAAGCTGCAGCAAAAGCAGAAGCAGAAGCAAAAGCAGCCGCTGAAGCAGCGGCTAAAGCAGAAGCAGATAGAGTCGCTGCTGAAGAGGCAGCAGCTAAAGCAGAAGCAGATCGTATAGCAGCAGAAGAAGCTGCAGCAAAAGCTGAACAAGAAGCTAAAGAACAAGCAGAGGCGGAAGCAAAAGCAGAAGCTGAAAGATTAGAAGCAGAGGCAGAGGCTGCAAGACAAGCAGAAGAGAATGCAAAGGCTGAAGCAGAAGCAAAAGCTCAAGAAGAAGCAAACGCTAAAGCAGAGGCAGAAGCCAAGCAAGCAGAAGCAGACAAATTAAAGGCAGAGGCGGAAGCAAAAGAAGCCGAAAAAGAAGCGCTTGATAAGGCTATAGAAGATGCTAAAGCGGGTAAAGAATTAACTGAAGAGCAAAAGGATGCGGTAGTTGCTACCTTGATTGAAGATTTAAAGCCAGGACAAGCGGTAAGTTCTGCAGACATAAAGGCATCTGGAATTGAATATAAAGATCTTCCAGCAACAACACCAGTAGATGTTAGAACAGATGAAAATGGAAATGCAGTTGTTATTACAGCAGAAGTAGCAGCACAGGTAGAACTATTACAAAACCCAGCAGCTTTGCTTGAAGAAGCGTTGACTAATCCAGCTGCTGCATTTGCTGCTTTAGGAGCAATTGGTGCAGATATGTCAGATGAAGAAAGAGAAGAAGCAACCGATATGGTTGTTGCCACAGTAGTTGCAGCAGGAGCTGCAATTAACGCAGCAGGAGTTGCTGCTGGAGGTGCTACAGGTGGTGGCACAGGAGGCGGAGGAAGTTCTGGTGGAGGCGGAGGAGCCAATTCACCAGGTTCAAGAGGAGGAAGAAGATGGTAAGAATAATAAAAAATATCCTAAAAGATATGGTAGACCAAGCATGGACCCTTCTCGGTATGTTTATCGCTTGGGTTGTTTTGGACGGAAGTGCAAAAACAATAGTAGGTTATGGAATCATAGCTACTACTGCTCTATGGATATTAACTAGTCCTATTAGAAATAAAGATAGCGACTGATGGCTAAAAAGAAAGCAACTGCATTTAACCCAGTGCAGATTAAAGATGGGTGGATTGTCCGTCTGTATAAAGACGGAAGGATAAAGGCACGTATTGAAAGATACTATCCTAATCATCCTAAGAAAGGAGACAAATAATGGCAAAGAAGAAAGACATTGACATTACCGTAACTGATCCTGAAACAGGCGAAGAGGTAATTGGATCAACCGCTGTTACAAATATCTGGAACATTCTTATGAGAATTATTGCAGTATTCGCAGCTTCTGGTCTATCTGTTATAGGTGCTGGTTCCCTTGTTGGAATTGATACTATGAAGGCTGTAATTTTGGCAGGAACTCTTGGAGTCGCTACAGTAGTAGAAAGACTTGCTAGAGCATTCCTCGATGATGGAAAACTATCATCATCTGAAATTAATGCAGCATTTTCTAAAATAGATAAGAACGCACAATAGTAGACAAAGGTGGTAAATCCCAGATATACTAATATCTGGGGGCAATAGCTCAGTTGGTTAGAGCCCTGAACTCATAATTCAGTCGTCGTAGGTTCGAGTCCTACTTGCCCCACAAGGTCGTATATACGTCTTAGGATGCTATAGTTACGAATACACCCTAGCTCGGTTATGAGTTCGGATGAAGATGGAAGTTCAGCTACGTCATGTGCTAATGGAAATCGCAAGTATATACGGCCCCCTTTTAGTTTAAGCGTAAGCATGGTAGAATTAGATATCAAGTCGATAGGGGCTAATTTTGGACGGTCTTAATGTACAAATGAGCGGGTTTCAAGGGGAAGATGGAAGCATCAATATAACCTTGAGATGTAACGATTCATTTAATTTAGATCTAACATATACGGATCCTATATTAGCACAACAGATTATAACTAATCTGGAAGTCATTTTAAATGATATGTTAGATGAAGCGGTTTCAGAATCGTTTTTATATAATATAGATGAAGAACTAAATAAACTATTAGAGGAGGGCAAATAATGACTGACAAAACAAATAAGTCTATGGATAGTGATCCAAATGAGATTACTGGCGAAGAAAGAGAATCTATTTTAGAAAACAATGAGCCAGGATTTGCTTGGAATGGTATGTTTAATCCAGGAATGACAAAGGCAAAGAAGCCTAACTATGGTGGAATTATTAAGCCACGTAAGGGTAAGCCAGCAGATAAAGAGCTGTACGCTAGAGTAATTGCTGAAGCTAAGCGCAAGTTTGAAGTATATCCATCCGCAGTCGCAAATGCTTGGGTAGTCCAAGAATATAAGCGTCGTGGTGGAAAGTATTCATCTAATTAATAATTAAAAAGACTTGCCAATTGCTATATCTCTTTGGTATAGTTATATTGTCACGTTTGGTGGTCCATAGCTCAGTCGGTAGAGCGCAGAGCTGTTAACTCTGATGTCCCAGGATCGAAGCCTGGTGGACCAGCGGTATATCCGAAAGGATATTTCCACAAATCTATATAGAGAAAAGGAAATAAAAAACAGATATGAAGAAAATATCACTTATCGTAGCAGCAGTACTTGCGGCTACAACACTTGCTACATCAGCTAACGCTGCACCCCTAGTGGTGACAGTTGCTGGTTCAGCAAATTCAACAACGGCTACGGCGCCAGCAACAGCAAATGTTCCAGCAGATAACTCTGTTGATGCAGCAGATGCAGTCGCACTTGTCGCTACAGCCGACACAGCAACAGTAGTTTCTTTTGTTGCAGCAGGTGGAGTTAAGCTTGTAACCGCTTTGGCTACAGCTTCAGCACCAGTAACTGCAGCAGCGGGAACAACATCATATTCAGTAACTTCAGCAGGAACAGCAGTTACAGTCTATGCATTCACAACAGGAACAGCAACAGGATCAGTAACCATCACAAATGGTGCTTATTCAACAGTTGTTTATGTTAAGGGTATCGCAGGAGCAGCATATAACGTTGGCGTGAGTGTCCCGTCAACTACAGCAGTTGGAACAATTCCATCTGTTTCAGTTAACATTACTGACGTATTCGGCAACGCAGTTGGCGGAGAAACAGTAACTGCTACTCTCGTAGGTGCTACATGGGCAGATTTGTCTATCTCAAAGTCAATCGTTACATCTACTGCAGCGCAGGTTACAGCAGACTCAACACTGACATTGGGTGCTAAGGCAGAAAAGCTTGCTCCAGCAGTTGCAGGAACAGTAACAGTCGCAGTAACAGGTGCTTCATCTGCTACAGCAGTTACAGGTCTAGCAGCGCCAGTTAAGTCAGCAGTTGCAACATTTGCAGTAACTGATCTTAATGGAACAATCACTGCTCTAAATGCACAGGTTACTTCTCTTACAGCACAATTAGCAGCAGCAAACACTGCTCTAGCAGCAGAGAAGGCTGGTCGTGCAAACGATTCAGCAACTGCAACAACTGCAGCAGCAACAGCAAAGGCAGCATCTGACCTAGCACTAGCAACTGCTAAGGCAACTTACAAGGCTCAGTACAACGCACTTGCTAAGAAGTGGAACCTTAAGAATCCAAAAGCTAAGGTAGCACTTATCAAGTAGTATTACTACAACACCTGAGCATGTGTATAAAATGCTTTTAAGATCTCATAGCTTAGTTGGTTAAAGCGCCACCCTGTCACGGTGGAGATCACGAGTTCAAGTCTCGTTGGGGTCGCTGGGAGGGTCAAGAGTTCCACCACACACCGCTCTTGACTTTCCCTTCTTTTATACTTATACTTAATATAACTACTAGAGAAAGCATAGTAATGCAAGAGATTAAGTTAACTACAGAGCAAGCCAAGGCTCTAGAAACATTCGTAGAAGATCATATGATGGGATGCTCTATGCATCTATATGATGAAGAAGATGTCCGTGAAGGATTTGAACCATACGGAGTATATGATGGTTGTGCAACATGCGACTCAAGAGAAAACCTAATGGCCACATTTGATTGGCTAAGATCCAATAACCTAGTAGACATCTTTGTCGAATAACTTTCGCCCTCGTAGCTCAGAGGACAGAGCATTCGGTTTCTACCCGACTGGCCGCAGGTTCGACTCCTGCCGAGGGCACAGAAAGGATTTACATGTCAGAAGAATTAAGTAATGAAGAAGAGAACGAGATATTCGAATATCTTTTAGAGGTTGGAGCCTTAGAAATTGACGGGGTTGCCAGCGATGGAGAGATCATGTTTAAGGTTAATACTGAGAAGATGAAGGAATACTGCCCAGATATGCTTGAAGTAATGCACGAAGACCTAGAGTCCTCATTGCTTGGCCTTTATGAGCAGGGTCTAGTAGAAATGCAGTATAACGAGAACCTAGAGGCTATATTTAATATCAGTCCAGAGGGGGAAGAAGCTCTATTAAAGATGGGCTTTTACAACCTAGACGGACTCGAAGAAAAGTGATATAATTATATGCAAGAGTGTATGAGGTGCGGGGACACGGAGTTCCTTATCCAGTATTCAACTTTCATGGATGGCAGACCTATTCTGCTATGCCTGATTCATACACCAATTCAATATCTTGAAAAAGGAGAATATAAATGGCTGAAGGATACTCGCCCACAGATGGAATGAAGTCTGCTGCAAGACGTGCTCTTGCATGGAAAAAAGAAGGTAAGCGTGGAGGAACCATAATTGGTTTAACTCGTGCAAACCAGATTGTGAGTGGCGAATCTCTTAGCGAAAGCACAGTAATGCGTATGTATTCTTTCTTTTCTCGACATGAAGTAGATAAGAAAGCCACTGGATTTAGTTCTGGTGAAGAAGGATTCCCAAGCCCTGGGCGTGTAGCCTGGGATCTATGGGGCGGAGATGCAGGATTTTCCTGGTCTCGTCAAAAAGCAGCATCGATTAAGAATAAGAGGATGAGCAAGATGAGTACTTCAATTTGGGACGGATCTTTCCTTGGAACATTAGGAAAGGAACAAGCAAGAGCTGCTAACGCAGAGGTTGCGCTTGATTTAGAAGAAGAAAAAGATGAACCGCTAGAGCCAGTAGTTGTAGAAACTCCTGCTCCAGTAGTAGAAACACCTGCACCTGTTGTAGAGGCTCCAGCACCTGTTGTTGAGACACCTGCACCAGTAGTAGAAACACCTGTAGAAACGCCTGTACAGGCACCTGCAGAGGCTGTAGCAGAAGCTCCAGCACCAGTAGCGGAAACACCAGCAGAGCCAGTTGCAGAAGCTGCAGCACCTGTTGAAGATGCACCTGCTACTACAGAGCCAACCGCTTAAGGTATAAGATGAAATTGTGGGTAACTGGATCCCAGGATTGGGATGATCCAATGGTCATTGCCAGAATGATTACACTTCTCATTCAAGAGATGGATAAAGAAGATAAAGATATCACCTTTATTCATTTAGATAGAGAAGGTGCAGAGCAATTAGCTGGATCATACTTTGCTAAAACAAAGACATTCCTATCTGGAAAAGGGTTTAAAGTTTCTGAATTTATTCCCGCTAAGAGTTCAGACTTTGATGAGAGAATCAGAAAAGCCCTGGACCAGTCACCTAACATCTTAGTTGTATTCAATAAGGGTCGGGACTTTAAAACAGCCAAGATCCGTGAGACAGCACAGAAGAATAATATACCTGTTCTAGAGCATAAAAACTCTTGACAATTACTGTATACTTTTGGTATCATTATATATAATATGAGGAAAATATTAAAAGATATATTGGTTGAGCTAAGTGTTATTAGCAGAACGCTAGATGTTATTGCCAATATTATGCTAAATAAAGAAAAACAAGAAAGATCTAAGCTAGAGAAATCCTCTAGTTTTAAGAAGTTATCTTAGGAGACTGATGTCTGACTTTAAGTTTACAATGATGGATCTGCCAAAGGCTGAATCATTTGTATCAAAAACCCCTAACTCGTGGTGGGAAAACTACGATCTAATTATTTGGACATACAATCCAAGCGGTTGGTCCAAGAAAAATGGAAAATTTCATAATGGTCAATGGGGTACTGCTAAGCGTGTTGTTGTGAACAACAGCGGCTTATGGAAGGTACCTTCTAGTGTCCGAAATACTAGATAAACTAGGGTTAGATAAAAATAGCTTTAGGTGGCAGGATCTTGCAGCTTGCAATGGTATGCCAACAGATTATTTTTTTGATAAGTATGAAGAAGATGGTGTGCATGCACAGACAATCGACTCTATGTGCTTATCATGTCCAGTAATTAAATTCTGCCACAAGGCGGGAATAGATGGTAGCGAGGTTGGTGTATGGGGAGGAATCTACTTAACTAATGGTAAGGTAGATCGATCTAGAAACATGCATAAATCTCAAGAAGATTGGCGACTAATGTTGGAGACTCTTGGTGTCTACAAAGCTATATAGCACCCAGATAGCTCAGGCTATTAAGTCAATCAAATCACCATATCCGAATCTAAAGGTTTCTGTTGTAGAACGTCCAGGTATGCTTAGTTTAAGAGTATACGAGGAAAATATAGCAGAATTTAGTGATATGCAGCACATATCAATAATGGAATATCTAAACATGCTACGTAAAATCGTAGAATCTTTTGGAGTTCCATGCGACCTAGAAGGGCTGGCGGGGAAATGAGTAGTGGAGATAAGATCTGGATACACTCTGAAAAGGTTTATGGGGAAGTTATCTCATACGGAGCCCATGTATCTGTGGTAAGATATATAAAGGATAAAACAGTTTTTGAGACATATCTTGAAAACGAAGAGTTTGATATAGTCGAAGAAATTAAATACCCAGAATTCTGGGAAGAGGAGAACTAAGTGCTTTGTTACTCTTGTGGTAAACAAAAACATAGACTGACACCAGTCAAGTCTAATCTATTTGATATTAACTTAATTATGTGTGACGCTTGTATTGAAGGAAAGTATGAGCCACGCTGGTCAATTATTCTAGCAGGACGCCAATTTGGATCTGAAAAGGTAAGAGACTATATAGTTAAACGTAGATACCATGGTAAAGATATTACCGCCAACGAAATTATTATTTAGAAAAATTAGTACTGATCTTATGGATTTCTTTACGAAGCTTAACATTCTCAGCAAGAAGCTTCTCGTTTTGAACCTGAAGTTCAGATATCTGGACTTGAAGCCGAACATTTTCTTCAACAAGCTTATCAATCTCACACTTTAGGAGTTCATTAGTGTCCTTGATATCATCCATAGCAACCTTTAGCTCACCCATTACACGAAGAAGTGTATCTACAGATGTACTAGCAGCCTCAGAAATTACCTCAGTAACCTCAGCCTTTCGCTTAGGCTTAGCCAAAACCCATGTTAGGAAGATACCAATTAAGCCTATTAAGCCCGTGATGGTTGCGTCATTTGACAATATTATCTCTCCCTATTTAGTTATACCCAATTATAGCAAGATTATTGACCTGAACCCAAAAATGCGGTATTATTATATGAGACCAGGAAGGGTTTAATACATGACTTGTATTGTTGGATTAGTTCAAAACGGAAAAGTTCATATGGCAGCAGACTCTGCAGCAAGTGACACGAATAGCGTACATAAAAGAAAAGATGCAAAGATCTTTGTCATTGATGAATACATCATTGGATTCTCTAATAGTTTCAGAATGGGTCAGATATTAAAGCACGACCTAATTCCACCACGCCCAGTCAAGAAAGATCTTGAAAGAATTATGTGCATTGACTTCGTTGAAGCTGTACAAAATTGCTTAGAGAAGAACAAGTTTATCGTTGAATCTGATGAGAAGTCTACCAACATTGCTGATTTAATTATTGGCGTACAGGGAAGAATCTTTGTCATGGATACGGACTTCCAAATGGGTGAATATAAGGATAATTACTTTTCAATTGGTAGCGGTTCAGAGTATGCCCTAGGTAGCCTACACTCTACAAAGCATATCAAGACACCTAAGACAAGACTTTTAAAGGCACTATCAGCAGCAGCAGAGTACACCATGGGGGTTGAGCCACCCTTCATATATCACTCGCTATGAGAGAAGATATACTCAAGCATGTCTCGAATCTAGTTAATTCGGTAGAAGAATTGCTTGATGTTTATGAGAATATGAATGACGGAAAGAAGATCGAGATGGACATTAGGCTAGAAGATAAGATAAAGAACCTACAGAATATAGTGAAATGGAGTAAGAATGAATAACGACGATTTAGATGTAATCGCAGCAACAGTAGCACAAAAGCTTTTTGAAAAGCTATACGGTGGCAAAGAGCTTGATCTAGTTGAGCACGATCAGAAGCTATCATACTGTGCATTAGTGGCGGGATTCGTACTAAGCACCTTTAGAGAAGAGATGGAGAGAGCCCTTAGTGAAGCTGACCAAACAGCAAATTAATCAAAGCTTGTCTTCAAATGACAGGACATTGGTTCATTTTACTGCAGAGTGGTGTGCTCCATGCAAGCGCCTTGCGCCAGTTATTGATGAGCTTATCAATGAAGATCCTACCATTAAGTACATAAAGATTGATGTAGATGAAGAGCCAGGGATCACAGCAGAGTTTGGGATTCAAAGCGTACCAACATTAGTTGCCTACAACGGGACAGAAGAGTCAGGAAGAAACGTAGGGGCTATACCATTGGTAGCGGTTAAGAAGTTGTTTAAGGCTTAATATGTCAGACATACCTTTGCCACCACCATTTGAACCAGAGATGATAATTGCAGAGGCAGCTAAGGCTTGCCAGCAAAAGATATATGGCCATGAGCTTGCCAAGTTAGTTGAAGATCTTCTTAAAGTAATTAGCTTAAAGGAAAATCATATACCAGCAGCAATAATGCTATCAAACTATTTACTTTCAGAAGGCTATGGACAACCAGCCTATGAATCTGGTATGATTAAAGAAACAGATGCAATGGGACGAGAAAAGTTCTGGGAAGATGCGGGAAGGCCAATTGAGTAGTAATTTCATCATAGGATACTTAATACTAGCTAACCTATACATATCGTTTCGCTATCTAAGGCTTGCTAAACTGTTTGGTGAGCTTAAAGTAAAGTCAGATGGATACTATGAGGCATGGAAAAATGGATCCAATGTCATAGTTAGAGAGAAGAAGGTTAGATGAAGATGAAAAGAGTTGCAGTTCTTGGAGGAATTGTTACTGCTATCACAGCTGTTGCTGTCTATGCAATTATATTGACTAATGAGTCATTAAAAAACATTGGCGATGCATTTGATGTCGAAGACGAAGACTACTAGACTGCTCCTTGACGGGGAAGAAGTCAAGGTACACGAAGATATTATAGACCTATCTATTCATACAAGAGCTCCAGATAAATGGATTCTTATTGATATGGAGACGGGTCAGGTTTATCGTGGATCAGATAACAAAGATCTTTATAAGAGATGGGTTATCCAAGACCACATGAATATGAAAGATTAATGCGGATGTTGCATATTGGTAGTGCCTCTGCCTTCCAAGCAGAAGGGGTCAGTTCGATTCTGATCATCCGCTCTACAAAAGGAGAAAAAAATGGCTAAGAAAAAGATAACATGGTCTAAGCATGAGCGAACTAACAATCTATTACTTAGATTTATAGGTAATCGTTGTGAGGTGGCTGCATATTATGCTTTAACTAGATGCATGTGGGATGAACAAAATAGATCTATCTGGGCAAAGGTTTCAAATGCCCTATACAAACCAGCATCACGTTGGGGAACTTATTACACTATGGAGGAAAAATGATTAAGCCACTAGGTACAAACCTATTAATCAAGCAAGAGAAAGCAACAGATAAGACTACTCAGTCTGGTCTTGTTCTATCAGCTTCATTTGCGGACACTGGACCAGCGGTTGGAGAAATCATTGCTATGGGCGATGGAGAGCAAAACTACCTTGGGGATGTCATTAAGATTAATGGCATTAACGTAGGAGACTTTGTATTCTTTAATGAACATTCAGCCATTGAGATCGAAGGAAAGAACATGGAAAAGTATTTATTAGTAAATAGCAAGAACGTACTTGCGGTAAGGGGAGAATAATGGGAAAGCACCACGACAAGATCAAGAAGGCTTTGGCTCAGAGAATCGCTGCAGCAAGGCCAGGAGAGAAAGCTCCAGGATCAATGAACAAGAAAAAGACGGGTTATAGAGGCGTAAAAGCCAATAATGCACGATAATGGCATGCATTAAAGAGACAGATGTCAATAGAGATATTGATGATGCTATCGATGACTACTTAGATAAATTTGATTGGGTATAAAATGAACGATTTGATAAGCGACTACCACTACCTACCAGTAATGGTAGCAGATGATGACTTTATAGAGTTCTTACAGGAAGAGTCTGTATTTGATAGTATTGAATTAGTTGAATTGGCGGAGCTATTTGCCCTATGGATGAAGGAAAACTGTGAGTAAAAGTACAATTGAAATACTAGAGATGCCTAACTGGAAGGGTAAAATACTTAATTCAGTAGCATGGATCCTTGGCATGCGAGGGGAAAATGTATATTGCATTACCCTGAATACAGATCTAAATGAATTAAGAGATAAGTAATGGCATATTGGTCATATGTACTTGCTGCTATAGGCGTCGTAGGTATATTCTTTGTAGGTCGTAAACATAGGTGGGCATGGCTATGGCTCATATTCAACGAATGCTTGTGGATTATCTACGCAGTGACCACTGATCAATACGGCTTTATATTTGCCGCTGTTGCATATACTTTAGTCTATATTAAGTCTTTTATGAGCTGGAAAAGTGAAGCCGAAAGTGGAACACCTAAGCCGCCGAAAGCGGCGGAATAGAATATGGATGAACTATGGTAAAGGCTATATGTGCTCATTGTAAGAGTAGCGTAGAGTCTAAAGAGCTACAATTAATTACCCAGAACGATGTAGCATTCTATGGATGTAAGTCTTGCTTTACACTATATGAAGTGTTAGATGGAATAAGTATACATACTAATACATTAGATGATATTGATAAGGCTTCAGGCAATGACATTCCAGGGTGAGTCCAAAAGATCAGGCGATATTTTTGAGTCTATCGTAAAGTACGATTTAAGAAATCGTGGCTTCCGAATGATCGCAGAGAATGTCCTGATGCCTGGGACGGGATGCGAAGTCGACTTTGTAGCTGACGGCATGGAATATGTAGAGGCTAAGGGTGGCAAGGACGGGAATGGGAAGCGTCCAGGAGCCAAAAGAACAGATAACGTAAAGAAGGCTATAGCAAATGCTGCCTTAATTAAATGTAGATATCCAGAGATATATTATGTAGTTTATTTCTCAGCAGAACCAGATCCAGGGTCATACTCAGAGCAGATGATTAATACTGCTATTGACTTCAAGCTCATCAATGAGGTACGATATATAGGTGGGAATATAAATCCTTCAGACCAAATCTCATTATTTGAGATAGATGATATTTATATGGATATGGAGCGGGAAGATGGCAAGACTGATTAAATGCCCTACTTGCGGTAAAGAGTGGGATCTAAGATGGGGAATATTCGGACACGATAGTTTAGCTAGGCACATGAAGGAACACAAGAATGCCTAAAGAACCCAGCATTATGCGTATGGACTGGAAGTCGCTAGGTTACTGGCCAGTATATAAAGATGGTAAATTAACTTGGGAGAAGCAAGAAGATGCTAAACAGTCTAGAGATTCCTGATCCATTTGCTACATTTGTAGCCAACAAGTACAAGAACCAAAGCGGGCTGAAGTATGACTTCTTTGCCAAGGAATGGTATCTAAAAGCATCATGCTGTGGAGAAGAACTCTATGCCCCTAATAAGAAGACCATGACCAAGATACGTTTATACCATACAAGAAATGAGTGCCTAGGTGGATACTGAGCAAACCTTTGATAAAGAATTTAATGTAGAAGAAATAGCTCAGGCTATCCTAGAGAAGGCTAAAGCTGAGGTTAAGGGTAGATATGGTAATAAGAAGAGACATAGGCAATGAACCACGAAGAGCTAATTAAGAAGATACAGATAACAGGCCACACCTCTCTTGAGGCAGCCATTATTGCGGTAGTGGAATTACATAAGCCAGTCCAGAGTTATATGTTTGATGAGGAAGCCTGCTCACACTGTAGCTCAGAGGAAGATAGGATAGAGATACTTTATCCATGTGCTACGATCCAGGCTATAGAGAAAGAACTACCATGGTAATTACCTACTTAGATTGGTTAACAATTAATAATACTGATTTATCTGATTATATGGGGGCGACTAAGTGAAGCCGAAAAGTGAGACCCCATTCCATGACACATGGGAAACTTGCCTAAAATGCGGGATATCTAAAAATGACATCGAATACTGGGATAACCATCAGACTATGACCGATTACTCCATATGGTGTAAAAACAGGGTAGCTGGATACTCCACTGGTAAATGGTCAGATGATGATGACTATAAGGGTCCAATAACTGGATTCTTCGGACCTAATAGATAAAATTAAAAATGAAAAGATCACTTAAGTCATATGGTTACTCACGAGTAACATTTACTAAGCTTAATATAAGAACTAAACATAATTTTAAATTAAGGGCGGGGAAGTCGAAGCTTGTCCTTTTCATCAGAATAGATATACTAAAACATACCTGGATACTTATCATAAGACGTAATGCCTTTATTGATCATATAGAAGATATAGCTTACGGCTATTTGTAGGGTATAATTAAATTATGAGAAAATACCTATTGGCGGATATCGTTAAAGCTGTCAGCGATGAAGTAAGAGCAGAGATAGAAAGACTTGCTAAAAACTATAAAGTATCATTTGATCAGGCTAGCTTAATATATGATGGCATGAATCGCTATGGTCTAGATTCAGATACAGCAGCATGCCTGCTTATAAATTTCCCTAACTTATCTGACTGGAATGATGTTTTACAGACAGCTGAAGATATGGAAATCGACCCATGCGAAGTTACCGAGGATGATGTTTGGGCTGCTCAAGAAGGGGCGGGTATAAAGGGAGAAGACAACTCCTCTATAGGTATAATACAATGGCTATACGACAATACACTCAAAGCCTATATAGTATATATAGCTCTTACTAATAATTCTAATCCAAAGCTAGAACCTACTGATGTCTTGTATAGAATAGAACCTGATCTAATGAAAGAATGGTCTGAATCAAGCTCTATGGGTGAATTTTATAATATCAACATAAGATCGAATAAGTCACTAGAGGATCCAGCTATATCATGTGGATGTGGTCCTAATCCTTGTGAACAAGGTCAGATAGACCAATTCAACACTAAGTATAACAATCTTCCCTAACCCCTCCCTTTTCACCTCCCTATTAGCCTATAGAAGGCTTATATGGCTATGTGGAGTATAGTGGAGTAAAGTGGTGAGTATTCCCATATACAGGGCAATACATATAATATTCAGTATTAGATAGATATAGTTATACTATATGGGTATTGGAACAGGCGATATTATAGCCCAATCGTAATACTTTTGTCAATACTTTATCAGATAATCTCATATGCTGGATATGTAATTTATATCACAATACTTAGCCAATATAATCTCAATATATGAGATAAATATGGCTATAAAACCCTATAAAAATAGGGCAGAATTGGTACAAAATTGATCATAATAATGTATAAATATACTAATAATGATCTAAATATGTACAATATATGGATATATTTATCTATATGATATATACTATAGCAAGGGAGGTTATATATGAGTGAAAATACTGTTACTTCTGATTCCGCCGCTGGCCGTGGGCCAGCTCAGAATACTAAGTTTAAAAGAGATCAGAAGGCGGGAAAGAATAAGAAGTCTATTCCTGTAAAGAGAGTTAATAGAACACAGAAGAAAGGATAGCATAGTATAACTATATATCCTTGATAAGATATATAGACATTATGCAATTATCCAGAAATTCTGGGAATTTTTTGCATTCGTCGTAATGTCTAACTAGATATATTGCGATATAGATCTATGGATTATACCTATAGATATAATGAATGTCAAGGAAATTCTGGGAAATTTTATAGATCGTCGTAATAGGTAATTTTTATTTGCGGTTCGCCCCGCCTATCCCCTGGCAGAAGGTCCAGGAGATAAGGGTTGTCTATTTAACTAGACAGTAGCTCCTTGATGATATTCAAGGAATGCTTGGATTGATGTAGTATGGTCGCCAATTGTTACAGTGCCATTAACTAAATCTATTTCTTTATACTCGTATGATTCTTCGTGAGTAACGGGTCCAACATACAGCCCGAATCCCGTTTCTGAATCCCACTCAGTATTAATCAATGATGAAACCAGGATACGGGTGAAGTAAGAGTTATCACCATAACGTGGCATTGCCTTCTTGATAGCCCAGGCAAAATCCTGGACGCCGCTGTCTCCACCCCAATGTGAATAAAGAACTATGTTCTCATTCTCATTCTCGGTAGTCTTAATTACGAAATTAGTTCTTGCACCCACACCGTGCTCCTTTTCTATTCGGCTGATACTTTTTCAACGTGAGCCAAAAACACCCACAGTTTATTTTTGTCCCATTCGGGCATATCCATAAAGGATTTAATAATGAAGTTATCATTAACCTTGATGACTCCACCATATATATTTTGTAGGACGTCTTCCCAGACCTCTACTGTGTCTTCAGGGTATTTAGTTATATAGTCAGAGTAGCCATTGGGATAATCCCGCTCTGCTGCCTCTATGTAGTCTATTCTTGTCATATATTAATTATAGCCTCTCCCACTGACACTCGTCAACTCGATCCCCTTTAGCTGCCCTCAGAGCCCTAAATCAAGGGCGAATTGGTCTTTGTCATAGTCGCCTTCTAGGTGTTGCTTGATTTCATAGCACATTTGAGATACGGCTAAATGCTTAGTATCCACCAAACCTCGCTTATAGTAATCTGCCATTTCCTGAATAAAACAATAAGTCAATTCCCAAAACTCTCTTTGGATACGAGGAGATTTATTTCCCATATGCCAAGCAAAGTTCATCTTGTCAAAACGAATATCTGAAAGACTATCTTCGATTATTCCTGCTAACTTACTTTCGTCAATGTCCTTATCGCCGATAGCCATTTACACACCTTTCTCCTATTTGATAATACCATATTGGGTGGGGGGCTGGCAAGAACCCCCCACCGCTCCCTATGTCAGATTAGCACTCTCGTGCATTGCAAACTTCGGTGTCTCCAATTTCGATATTACCGTTTTGAGAATCTACGTAAAGATTGTCATAGATTTCTTGTTCGATGTCGACGTCCTCTAGGAGGTCCACATCCATGGTACCGCTAACTTCAATTGTAGCGCTCCACTCGACTGTACGGGTCAACTCAATGTTGAGGGCCTCTGCAATTGAACGCAAAGTCTCTTGGTCTTCTGATTCAGCATATGATTCGACAATGATGTCTTTAACTGAATCTATTTGTGATGTGTACAGACCGTTTTGCTTTTGGGCCTGGCGGGCATTGTGTAGGTCCCATTCAATGCTAGTAACCTTGGCCGTAGCAAATTCAGGGTCAGAGTATCCGTGGATAATCTTATATGTAACTAATTGATTAGGGTTGTACTCAACTGCAGGTGATACTTGATTATCTGTACTTGTTGTTGTTTCCATAGGGTTTCCTTCTGTAGTAGGTTTATTAATTGTAGCATCCGCCACTGACAATATGTCAAGCTTCTTCCCACATGGGCATGTGATTTGCATCACACCTAGTGGGAATCCATAGTTATCACATGTTACTTCAATTAAAGTATCACATTGATCTGGATCACAGACGAAGGTATACTTGGTCCACGTTTCATTTTTCATACCTCCGCCTTTCTATACTCAGGGACCTTAGTTTCAAGGTATTGCTTGTGCTCTTCGCATTGGGCTACTGCCTCAAGGTCTGCTTCACCTAGCCAATGGCAGTTGCCACAGATTTCACCGCATTCATTTTCGCAATACTCCATTTGGTCTGTAGTATCGCAGTCACGGCACTGATTCTCATACTCAGATTCAGAAATGATTTCTCCACGAAGGAATTCCATTTCTCCACCCCAACCTGTTTCCTCCTCATAAGAAAGAGTCATAAGTAGATTAGGATACTGTGCAGATAGTTTTTGAAGGGCAGGCAGTGGCCTAGACCAAGCCGTGTTGAAGTTATAATGGACTACATAGTTTTCGCCATTCTCGGCTTCCTCCATATTAGTCTCAGGATACTTGTCTTCATCTGATACGCCAACATCCCATTTGGTTCCCCATTCACGGACGTTAAAGTTATACCAATCGTTGGTATCAAACTTAAACCAATCCTTCTCTGTGGAACGAGGGGGTTGCTGAAGATACTCTTCCTTAGTAACACCTGCATCAACATATGAATAGATATTACGAAAGGCAAAGATAGGGTTAGTAAACTTAACCTGTTTGATATTGTAGGCTAAGTCACCGTGTGCTTCATAGTAGTTAATGAATGGTTTATTCATTTGTTTAATTAGAGACTTTACTTGCTCAGGATTACCTTCGATAGTTAATCCGTTATATACCCAGTTTGGCATCTGTTCTTCCTTCTGTGTGTGCTTATAGGGACTTAGTGGGGGGAGGATTAACTCCCCCCTTTTAAATTACTTGTTAAAGGATTGACCCTTTGCTTCTGCTTGCTTCAGAAGTTCTACTTGCTCCTTAGAGAAACGGCCTCGCTTACCAACAGTCTGTCCAAGAGATACTAGATATTCACGCTTTGTCATATTACACCTCCCACCATATATATTCCGATATATTAATTATCCCCTATTCTCAGGGCATTTGTCAATTCCAAATAGGAATTATTTAGGATATTTTCTGGGACTCGTCAACGATCTCGTAAGCCCAGTTAGTTAGTGATTCTTTGTTATCATTAAAGTGGTGGCGGCAGAACATTAGCTCTCCTGATACACCCTTACATAAGTATAGCGCCTGCGCCTGACATTTATCGCATCTATCTTCAACTCGTAATACATATTCCAGCGTAGTTTCAGTCATATCTTAATGGTACAGGATTCTGGGAAAAATAACAACTCGTACTTAATGTCGATAAATTGATAGCGGACCGACCCGCACCAGCTACTTGTCTGGATTAGGCAGTAATGTTAACCAAGTTGCCTTTTGATCTTCTGACATACGTCTCCAATTACCTGGAACACGGGTAGCACAGAAGGGACAATCTATTTCTTGTTTCTCATCCATACCATTGTAGTAAGTATATGTTCCATAGAAACACTGATCACAGTTATTCATTATTCATCTTCCGAATCTCCACTATCTTCCATAGTATCCACCATAATGTCATTATCGATAAGAAAATCACGAACGTCTTCATTGTGTTGTTCCGCTCCATATTCTAGAGAAAATCCGTGTCCCGATTCTACTGCTCCACAAAGTTTATCCCAAACTTCTTGCTCTGAGATATTGAATTTATAATCTGAGTCGTCCATGAAACTTTTAATTGTGCTCCATGTCCACAACCATACCATAGATAAACCAAGGTCGGTAGTGTCTAGGATGTCTAAGCATTTATTTAGTTTATCTCTGTCATCAGCCTTCATTACGTGCTCCAATCGCAAACGACAATTGATATGTAAGTTCATATAGGGCTACTAGGGTATCTAGGGCACCTTCACAACGTGTGCGGTCCATTGAATCCATTGCCTCTTCAGTCTCATCTTCACGAGCAGAAGCCTCTGCCAGTTCCTGTTCAGCGATGAGCATTAGATTCTTTAGTTCTCCGTGCATAATATCTAGGCCTGAGACACCAGCGTCAATCATGCGCTGAAGGTGAGGCGGGATATTGTAATCAGGTGTGAATTCCATACTTATAGCATACCCTCTGCCACTGACAATAAATGCTCTATAGCGTCTATTGCTCCTTCAAAGTAGTCATCTGAAGGGTCATATTCATCTTCAGCCAAAGGTTCATTATTCTTAGCCTTCTCCCAGTCTTGGCTAACACTGAGTAGATGTAACTTAGCATATTCAATAAACTCTTTATTCATTATCAAAATACCCTTCTGCCCATAGGCCCTGTAGAAAGTCTTGTGTCTTTAGAAGCCCGTCAACAATAGGGTCCTCATCAACCTTAGTAACATCAGAGTTTAAGATATAGAATAGTTTAGCATCGTGAACCGTGTTGCTCATCTGATCTAAATCTTCCTTAGTATAACCTAGCATCATTTTTCCTCATCCCATTCTATGTAGTATTGGTCTTCAGGTGTTAAGTTGTAATGTCTATTAAATCTACCCTTGATGTAGTTATCATTAGACATCTCTGCAAATCTAAAGTCTGCAAACATCTGACCTTCATCTAGATTAGAGTTAACCCAATCTTCTACAAGTTGTTCGCCTATCTCAGAATAGATTGCGTCAATTACCATTTGGTTTTCATTCTCTAAGAAACTCATTACTTCATAGCCTTTCTCTGTTCAGGGGTCTTTCCCCCAAATATTCCGTGCTCTACATTATTAAGTATAGCGTGTTCTAAGCAGTTTTTCTGCACAGGACATCTATTACATAGCGCTAATGCTTGAGCCCGCTTACCTTTAGCATTACTAAAGAATAGGTCAAAGTCATTAGGTGTGCAGGCTACTTTAAACTGCCAATGGTTTTCTTCTGTCATATATTAAGTGTAGCAAAAAGCACTGACATTCTGCAAATCCTGGGGGATTTTACCTATCGTACTTAATGTGATAAAAATCACAGCGGCACTGCCCGCTTTAGCTGGATTTGTCAAATCGAAAAAGATCATAAAAAAGGGGGGCTTTCGCCCCCCTCTCCTATTACTTAGCGAGTGCTAAGATTTGTTTTGCTAACTTATTTTTTTCTGCTGTAATTACTGGGTCGAAACCTGAAGCAGATGACATAAGAGATTCGCCATTACCTGTGCGGGCTGTGCGATAGTAGTCAAGGCGCTCAGTCATAGCATTTAGAGCACCCCACGCTGTTCCCTTGATGTTAGCGTTGGTTGGTGAGTTATGATACAACTCGTCAATTAGCACAACTTTGTTTTCCCACTTCTTTAGGGAACCCTTAGAATCCTTCTCAGGCTTTGGGTAAAGTGTGTTGATGATTTGCGAAAACTTCTTGTCAGTAATTTTCGCATTGAATAGAGTCTGCATTTCCTTCTCAAACTCATCTGCATAAGCAAAAGTCAAACCAAGAGCCTCACGAGCCGCAACAATTTTGCCTTCTGCTGTCTGTGTGTGGCGAATCTTGAAAGATTGCTTTGCGTTACGCATTGCAAGGTTTAGAGTGTTTTGGCAAACAACACGAACGGGTGTAATTGCAGCCTGAACAGCAACAGAACCATCGTGTGATGTCCAAACGATTAGATAGAGTTTTGTCTCATCGTTAGCGCCTTGTGGGTCAAGAACCATTGTGCGGGGAACTGTAAGAGAACCGAACACAACTTTACCCTTCTTTAGAGAACCCGCAGATTCCCATTTACAAGACTCATCGCCGTCAAGAATGTTATCTGCAAACGCAAACAATTCTTCATTCTGAACAACCTTATAGCGAGAACCTACAACAGAAAGCACATCTGTGCCACTATCGAAAGGATTTGTGCGAAGAACTAATTGAGCGCCTGATGAATCACGATAAGATTCTGGCGTGTGGTCTGCCATTGCTTCTAAGCGAACATTCCAATTAGAAAGTTTTGCTTCTGAAAGCATTGACTGTGTTGTAACAATTTCTTCTTCTCCGAAGATTTTGTTAGCGAGATTATGCCAAGCAGGCTTTCCACGTAATGCGAAAGCAACTTGTCCGTTATTTTCTTCTAGGTTATGCGCCATAGGTTTTTCCTTCTTTCGTTAGTTGATAATACAAGTCTAGCAGGTCGGACTGACATTTGTCTAATTATTCTGGGAATCTCGGGCATTTTTCCTTAATGTCGTAAATGTCCGATTTGGCGATTCAGGCCGCCTGTGGATAACTTGTGGATAAGCTGCGATCATCGGGATTGCGGGAGCCTAGGAAAGAAAGGTAACCTAGACTCCCAACTACACTTAGAGTTGCGTGTAGTTATTCATCCCCCGATGAAAGTTATGCGCCGACTTTTACCATAGCCCAACGCAAACCATTTTCTGTTTGCAAACCTAACTTAGTTAGATTAGGACGGACAGAAATAATTTCTGTAATTGCGCCAGTAATTCCCGACTTGCCAGTTGTGAAAGTATCGCCCTTCTTATAGAAGCGACCTGTTTTTGTATTTGTAATTGGTGCCATTTATTTATTTTCCTTTTCTTTGTTTGGGTTGTGTGAGCAGTTTAGCAACTTACTCAGGTTGTTCGCAATTTAGCGTTATGCGAGAACGATTGGGTTCAGGACTTTATTTAGCCCCCCAAATCATTTAGAGATACTTAGCAATCTGCTTCATTGTAGAAGCATTTACTGTTTCCTCATCTGTCATTTTTAGAATTGTGAGGGCATTTGTGATGTCCTCTTTCATTTCCTTATAGTTGTGAGTGTGGATTACCTCAAAATCCTTTTCAGGCTCTTTAGGGAAAGAACCTTCTTTTGTGATGATGTCAAAATCAACATTGAGAGTGTTGTTCCAAGAACGATAGTTTGTGCGTAGGTTTTCTGCCTTTGAGAAATTGTCAATAGCCCACTTGCCAACTTCCTTTTTCCACGCTTCGTGTGCCTTAGTGTGCTTTGCTTCGTTAGCACCTTGTGTTGCGTAGTTCTTTTCTAATTCAGCAAGACGACTTTCTAGTGCCTTGATTACTTTTGGTGTTGCCACCTTTACTGTGATTGCTCTGGACATAGGTTTCCTTTTCTATTTGGGTTGTTATTATTAGTCTAGCAGTAGGGTCTGACAAACCCCGAAGGGTGAGAGTTCTTACTTACGACATTGGGTGAGGACACTCTCAATAAACTACCCCTGTTTCGTTCTGGACTACTTGATAGTTGTCCAGCGTTCTGTTCCCTCAACATTGAGGCGAACACGCAAAGAGCCATTTGCGTTCTTGACTACTTCCTCAACCTTGCCTGACACGCCAGACTTTGCGGTTGTGATAGTTTCCCCGATTTGTGGAGTTGTTGTCATTTTGCTTCCTTTCGTTTGTTGTTATTACAATTCTAGCAAACCCTACTGACATTTACCAATCCAAACCCCTAAGTAATGGGAGAAATGTCCGATTTGTCCGCTAAAAATTCTGTGAGAAAAATCACATCGCCGTAATTTGACATACTCGCCAGTAGCGGGCCCCGCCGCTTTTATTCGTTTTTCGATTCTTGTTTTTTATAATTTTTATGTACAGAGTTGTACAATAAAAAAATAATTATGGCGGGAGCTGTCAGTACTCCCACCATAGTAAACACGATCAGATGAATCATGTTTATTTTTTTGTCGCAGAGAATCGAATGTCCGCCTTACCGTAGACACATAGGCCACAAGATACACAAGCGGACCCATTGCTAGAGATAAGTGGAATTGATTTCATATTTTCAGGACACTTAGCGCCAGGCTTACCCGTTAACTCTTTCATTTTAGTTTCAGTAACGGCGAAAGTTTTGCCAAGGTATGCAAGGCGAATTCCTTCATTTTGTTTTAGGTCCGTAGCAATTGAAATATTTTCATCATCCGTTGAATAGTATAAGGATAGATTATCGATATCCTTAAGAATGAGCGCTGCAGACTTTACACGTGTGTAAACCCAGAATTGAACATCCGAATGCTCATTGATTACATTCTTCCAGGCATATGTATAGAAATCATTAAAGAAATCTCCGTCCCAGTGGATACGGAATAGCATAGGGGCGTCTTTCTTTACGCAGTCTGCTTTAAAATCAATAATCATTTCATTAAGCAAGGAATACATTGTCTCCATATCCGCATTACGTAGGAGCTCCCAGTTATGAAGAAGATTAGTCTTCACTCCCTTGAAGAGTTTTTCAAGCTTTCCTGCGTAGCAAACGCTTTCACAAATACTAGTGGCACCAGGGCACGAGAAATCTTTTCCAGCAGGTAGGCCGAATGTATTAGCGATTGCTGCTTGCTTTCCATTTTTTGTGACAAGGTTAGCCACCTTTCTATCGTTAGAACGTTTTAGTTTCATATCATTAATTATAATTGTTTCCACTGACATTATAGGTCCCCCATTTCAGCGTCGGCCATACGTGTTTCCATATAGTCCACGACGGGATCTCGATAGTATCCCTTTACGCATATGGTGCAAATAGAATAGTTAGTGCAATAGCAAGAGTTAATGTCGTTCATTAGTTTACCTTTCTTTTGGGTAATACAATACTATCAAATTAGACTGACATTTACAAATCCTAGCCCGCCTAAATTTTGTGAGAAAAATCACAGTGTCCTTAATAGCGACACGCCCGACTGCGGGGAGCCCCGCATATTTATGCAGCGTTGTGAATATTTATTTAAAGAATGGTGATACTAGATCGCTGTAGTATTGCAAAACTTTTTCTTTTTTATTTTTAATTTTTCTTTTATATTTTTTCTTAGAGGGAATTGCAGTCGCAGCATTACTGCGACGCAACTCCTGCACACGTTTTACTTTTTCATTTTCCATTTCAATACTCCTCTGGTAGCCACGCTGATAAGTGGTGTTGTTCAATTATTGCTGATGCGGGTGCGGTTTTCATTCCCTTATACGATACGCCTTCAGGCATTTCGATTGGGCGATTGTAGTCTTCCTCATAGTAAGCATCGATTGCTTGAATACAAGGCTCGACCATTGAAGTAGGAACGGGCGGGTAATGATTAGATTGTAAGTGCATAGCAATAGCCACCTCTAAGTCTAATCCTAGTTCATCGCTTGCTAAGTCATATGCCATATTGCTTCCCATTATTCAACCACCTTTAGAATTGCGTAAGAGCCGTTTTCATTTATTTCATTTACTACTGGATAAATTGCAGGAAGGACCAAGGCCTTTAGCATTCCTTCAAGCATTTCAACCTGTGCAGAATTCCCTAATTGCAAGAATCGCTGAGAGATTGGATGAGTTTCGTCAAATTCAGTTACGAATTTTATAGAGTGTTCTACTGATACCATTATTTTACGCTCACATTTCCATTACGATAGAATGTCTTAGTATACATTTTACCTGTCGGGTCTGACAAGTTATAGGTTGCGTATTCTTTAGCATCGCCAAAATCAACGCAGTTATTCCAAGCGCCAACGATTTCTAGTAAATCGCTAACACGCAGAGTATGGACAAGACTTCCGTCATAGGAAGTAGTTAGGGAATAATTGTATTCCATTATTTATTACCTTCTTTCTTTACTTCAATTGTATTGGATAGGACTGACAAGGCTTGCGCCTTGCTTGCTTCACGTTGTGCGATAACGTGTGCCTTGAATTCATCTAGGTTCATAGTTTCCCTTTCGTGTTGTGAATAATACAAGTCTATCAGACTCGGATGACATTTTTAGAGGGTTTTAGCATAAAGTCGTAAATAATTTTGTGAGAAAAATCACATCCTACTTAATCCACAGGTTTATCCACAGGCGGCCCGCCTCGCTCGGGCGTGTCGGAATTAGTTGAAAGTTAAATTATAAAAAGATATCACCGACAGCTGCAAGAATAAAAAATGCAGCGCCGACGATCATCCCGATTAAAAATAAAATTTCCATTTATTTATTTTTTTCTTTTATTAAATCCGCAAACTTATCCCATAACATTTCATTTTCTAAAGTTAAGCGGCGGATAAAATAAAACTGATAAGCAAGTGCAGTAATTAAACCTAGTAGCGCAATAATAATTGCTAGCAAATCTCCATTAGTCATTAACATTAAATTAACTCCGTTTCATCAAATTGGCAATCGCAAGTTTCTACATCAAAATTATTTTCATTACCCCAAAAGATAAATCCTGCACCATTGCACTCATCACAAGGAATTGCAATTATTTCTTTTAGTTCGTCTAAAATATTTCCCATTTATTTTTCTCCTCTGATAGTTCCTGAAATTGAAAAGATGTCGCACTCAAAAAATACTGAAGTGCTTTTAGGAAGTCGCTTAGGAAGTTCTTGAATAAACTTTTGCACCGCTTCACGATTTTGGAAAGGGATAACTTTTTTATCGCCTGAGTAAGTTGTAATTGTTCCGTTTATCATTTTTTCTCTTTTCTTTTAGTTGGATAAATTATAGCAAAGACCACCGACATTTAGTCGGTAGTTTTTACGGCGACAGTTCGGTAAGTTCTGCGACCAAAATTATTATACCCGCTATTAGGCATAACCTCTACAAGATAACTTTCGCACCCGTCATACCATACGGCTTTAGGGTGCTTTTCTGCACTTACGATTTCACCTTGTAGGGTGCGTGAGTAGTAATTTGTTCCCACTAGTAGGGACTCGATTGAATAAACATTTGCTGACATTTTGTCCTTCTTTCTTTTTGTTTATAGTAGCAATTTTAGCATAGGGGGCTGACATTTTGGGGGATTTAGCCCCTAGTGTCGTTGTGATTTACATCACAAGCAATTTATACAATTGCACCCTTTAGAGCGCAAGAGATAAATCAAGATTTGCTTACGGGTATAAGCATCTAGACCATAAGAGGATTTTACGCCCCCGTTATGGTAATCGTGCACGATAGTGCTGAACAGAGTTTCATTTAGTGTAGTCATTTTGACCACCTTTCTTTATTTTCTAATACTGAAAGTATAACAGAAAAAATCGCTACTATCAAGTATACTGGGCAGTAGTCTCATTATTTGGAGCGTGGGCAATGTGATAAAACTCACACAAATTTTGGGGCGTTTTATCGGCGTGTCTTAATTGCGACACGCCCGAATGCGTGGTGCCCCGCATTTTTATGCAGAGCTTTGCATATTTATTCTTTTACAAATAAATAAAATCCATAACAAAAACAAAACATTGAAAACCAAAACAATGCATTACCACTTACAAAAAATGTTTCGTAGAAATTCATTTTTTAATTCCTAACATTATAGCAATTTCTTCTAATTCTTCTTTTGTTAAGTGATCCAATTCAATCGCTTTTTCAAAACCAAAAATATCTTTTTCCATTTTATATCTCCCAACAATTAGAGCAGAGGGCAGAAATAAATTCTGCATCCTCTTCGGACATTTCCATTACGAATTCATCGCAACCTTTACAATTTATATTTATCATTATTTAGAGACCTTCCAATCTCTCCACATAGGGAGTCTTTCGTCATCGGTATCATCATACCAACGCTCAATGTTTTGTTCACAAACTTCGCAGAATGTAAATTGGTCATCACCTACTGTTGAAATAGCAGGCTTGAATGGAGTGTGCTCTTTGCACATTGTAATTGTTGAATTCATTTGAATTCCTTTCTAGTTTGAGAACCTTTCTCAACTTTCTTTATAATAGAATTATAACATAGACCACTGACATCTACTGACCAGTAATGCCACAAATCGGACATTTTGAAATGTGAATCACATCACATTTTTCAGGGGTTTATCCACAGGTTCATACACAGACACGCCCGACAGCGGGGGGCCCCGTTTTTTTGAGTTTTTTATTTTTATTTATTTTTTTATTTTTATTTATTTTTTTTTATTTATAAAATAAAAAAGCTGCGAGATCATCGCAGCAATTTTATTATTTATTTTTTTATAAATCTAAATCAGGAAGGCAAGCCTCTAAAAATTTATCAGAGTCAAACCTTTCGTTATCTTCTTCAAACATCAAAGAGAATTCATCTACTAAATCCTCAAAGACTTCCTGAGTTAGTTGCGGATTACTTTCGAAATGCTTTTTTAGAATTTCGGCGGTCTTTACATAGTCCTTACGGGTCATCATTTATTTAGCCTTTCTAAACTTATTTGAGAAATAAAGCCCACGCTTATTTAGAAACTTTACAGCAAGTGTAAGAGTCAAAGCGGTAGCAATAAAGCCCCAAGTAAGGTCAAAGCCAAACCAAGGTGAATAAAGACCAAAGCCCCATTTAGTTAGTTCAAGTGTTATTTCCATTTATTTTATTTCCTATTCTTTTAGTTATTCTCAGGTGTTGAGAATAAAGTTCCGTCTAATGGTAGCACACTGCTACCCTCTAACTCTAGCCCTATTTCAAGGGTTAGTAATTCATCAGGGCGGGCATTAGATAAATCAACCCAACCAGCCCCATCATTATCAAGGCGAAAGAATTCAACGTATCCCATTACTTAGATACCTCCACGCCTCTAACGATATAAGAGAAACCTTTTCCTAGTTTCTCTAGGTCTTTCATTACTGAAAGAATTTCCTCGGCATTATTAGCCTTGTTATCAACGGATAGCAATTGGCTACCCTGCCATAGTGAATAAGTGATAGTCATTAGTTAGACCCTACTTTCTTATAGTCAAACACCCAACGACTTTCGTTAGGGGATAAGTAGCGGTGAGAAATCATATTCTCAGAGGCTACCATATGGACATATGCCATACGGCTAATGTAATTACCATTAGCAAGGCGAAAGATATTTTTATCTTTAGTGTTAGAGGAAGCCATAGGGTGGCTACCTTCTGTTATTACTGTTAGTGAATTCATTTTGAATTCCTTTCTTTTATTCGGTTAGTCTTTCTAACCTTTTCCTTGACCTAACTTATTTGCCCTATTGCTAGGGGCTCATTTAGGATTTTCTGTTATTTAGTTATAGTAGAATACTATCAGACCCTACTGACATTTACCCCCCTTTTAGGGGGTGTGTCTGGAATTATTTTTGTGAGTTAGCCCACAATTCCTGACATCTGTTAGGATTTTCCCACCAAGGGAAACCCTCGTGATACTGGGCAGGTGCTAGGACAACCTGACCGCAAGGACAGAGGTTCATTAGCCCCTGTGGGTAATCGCTTACTGTAGCGAACTTTTCAAATAGTGAATTCATTTTGAATTCCTTTCTTTATTGAGTATCTCTCAATTTCTTATAGTGTAACTATAACACACCCCACTGACATTTAGGGGGGTTACTGGCGAGTATTCTCAAACTATTTTTGTGATTTACGCCACATCTAGGCTCGAATCTGTGCTCGCTATTCGAACACCTGTTCGACCTCCAAAAATGCGAATGATACAAATTAAAAATATATTAACATTTTAGTCAAATTGGATCGGGGGTTGACATAGAAATTACTTTGCGGTTATACTTGAAAAGGTTTCGGGGGTTACACTAAGACTCAATACACCAAGTTATTTCTTGGGAGTTTAGTAGCTTCTCTTATC
>ENA-OSIY01000032-OSIY01000032.1-marine-metagenome-genome-assembly--contig:-NODE-32-length-78464-cov-19.076952_pt1 | contig 78464 bp, 120 predicted proteins | sample MGYA00237884_ERZ534233 | MGnify/ENA primary metagenome ERZ534233 (study PRJEB26412, sample SAMN06343840) | marine metagenome | isolation source: estuarine water | place: USA: Columbia River Estuary... | reverse complement strand
TTTTTCAAGCAGAAGACGGCATACGAGGTTTCTGCCTGTCTCGTGGGCTCGGAGATGTGTATAAGAGACAGGTAGTTCAGGTAGTAGAGGATCAAGCGGAAGTTCCGGTTCAACAGGTTCATCAGGTTCTACCGGTACATCTGGAAGCAGCGGTTCTTCTGGACAAAACGGTTCCTCCGGAACATCTGGCTCTAGTGGTCAAAACGGTAGTTCTGGTACTAGTGGGTCAAGTGGCCAGAACGGGTCTTCTGGAACTTCAGGTAGCTCAGGACAGAATGGTTCCTCCGGAACATCTGGCTCTAGCGGTCAAAACGGTTCTTCAGGAACTTCAGGAAGTAGTGGATCATCAGGTAGCTCAGGACAGAACGGCTCTTCTGGTACTTCTGGTAGCGCTGGATCAACAGGTACATCAGGAAGTGCAGGCAGCTCTGGATCATCTGGTCAAAATGGTTCTTCAGGAACTAGCGGATCAAGCGGTAGTTCAGGTAGCAGAGGTTCTTCAGGCAGCTCAGGTTCAACAGGATCTTCAGGGTCTACCGGATCTACTGGATCATCTGGTTCCTCAGGATCTACAGGATCATCAGGATCTTCAGGTTCTACTATATCTTTGACAGTAGCTGACGGCGGTGTTATACAAGGCACAGGTATTACCTATCTAGAGTTTGCTACCAATATAACAGCTACTGTAACCAATACAACAGCATCTATCAGTGCAACTGGTGGGTCTGGTGGAGGACTAGCCACAAAAGCAGGATCGGTAGCTAACAGTTCTTTCACTGGTAACCCTAAGAAAGCCACAGTTACTTTCGCAGCAGCGTTTACAGATGCAAACTACTCAGTGGCTATAACAGGAGAGGATGCTAGATCATGGACTTTAGAAAGTAAAATAGCAGGATCTTTCGTGATAAATGCAAATAGTAATACAGCATTAGCAGGAAGTACTAGTTGGGTGGCAGTTAAACATGGAGAAACAGCCTAATTATGGCACTAAGATTTAATAATAGTTTTTTTAGAGTGCGCGATGGAGTGTTTAGATCCATTATAAGAGTATCGTATACAATACCGGCTCCATTAGACATATATACAGGATCCTCAGCTGCGTTTAGCGTAAGGAAGCTTTCAGAATCTGCTACTTTCTGTATGAGAGTGAGAAGAGATAGCGATAACACCACTCAAGACATAGGATTCCAAGCAGATGGATTGATTGATACTGGATCATTATTAACTTTTGTTGGAAGCGGTACCGGCTATGTAAACATATGGTATAATCAAGTAGATAATACAGACAATGCTGAAGTTCCTGGGGGCACAACAATCCAAGAACCTTACATAGTATCTTCTGGAAGTTTAAGAGTTTTGAATGGTAGACCAGCAGTTTTTTATAATGGTTTAGCCGGTCTATTTACATTAACATCAAAAATAACTGACGCTAGTGGACTCTGGTCAACTTATGCTGTTGGACAAGTAGCAGATACTACTACAAGACTAATGGTAAGAACGACCTACACAGGACTTAACGTAAGCCAGAATATTAGAAGAAACTCTACAAATATAGAATCTATAGGATTTAACACAGTGGGAGGCACTGGCACAGACTTGGGACCAACAAATCCAGGAACCTCTCAGTTCATTGCTTACGCGCAAAGAACATCTGCTAACGTAGAAGTTTATGTGAATAATGCAACAAACGGAGCCACAGCTGTTGCAGGAACTGCAATTTCTGGAACAGGGGATTTAGGCACAGTCTTCTTAGGATTTTTTGGAGGTAGTGGCCCTCCATCGTTTCCTTGGAGTGGAAACATACAAGAGGTAATCCATTATCCTCAGAGTACTACTACATATGACTATAGAGCGGCGTTGACAGGTATAATAAATTCTTATTATGGAACTTTCTAATATAAAATAATGAAACACACAATAACAATTAATAGTAAAAGTGTTATTCGTATATTTGTAGCAATGATAATATTGTACTTGTTGTATACTATGTCATATGCACCAAGTACGTCTATAATGACAATGCCTATAGTAAGCGAAGACAGCCCCTATGTAACCCCAGAAGGGTGGCCATTGCCTTATCCATACGTGGCACCGCCTAGTAATTAAAAATAAGATATTTATAGTATATGGCAATATTTTACACAGATACAGGCAGTTTAGGAAGATTAGAGGTTACCGGAAGCACAGCAATGTCTGGATCTTCTAACGTGCTTCACGTTAAAGGAAGCGGATCTGCTATATTAGTAGTATCTGGAAGTACCGGAGGACTAATGGAAATATCTGATGTAGGCGCTGCTAATCAAATATTCGTAATATCTTCTGGCAGTAAGGACGTATTATATATAGATAAAACACAGAACGTTGTTATATCTGGAAGTCTTACTGTTGATATAGATAATATAACAGATGTAAATAGCGCAGGCGGGTTTATAGGAAATAAAAATGGGTACGTAGAATTATATGTACAGAATTTAAATAGCGGAATATCTGCTTCCACGGATATCGTAGCCTATTCGGATATAGGAACCGAAGCTAGTAACTTTATAGATATGGGTATTAATGGCAGTAGTACCATTAAGGGGTTCAGCTATGGAACATCAAAAGACGCATATTTGTATAATACAGGCGGGGATTTATATATAGGGAATAATACAGCATATTATCAACCAGGAGTAGCCTCCCAATCTCTTTATCTGTTTTCAAATGCTTCAGGGTCTCCAGATGTAAAGATATCTGGAAGCAGAATGGGTATAATGAAATCTGGATCTTTAAACGCTACGTTAGATGTTAATGGAAGTGGTATTTTTTCAGGATCTTTAATCGTAAGTGAAAGTATATCAAGTCCTACTATAAACTTACTATCAAACGCAATCTCTGCAGTAAGTACTACTGTTGCAACTGTTTCGGCATTAGCTCCTGGAGGCGCACCTCAAGTAGGATTGCAAAATGCTATTAATGCCTTATCTAATAGGATAAGTGCAATACCAGGGGGGGCCAACTCAGTAAATCCAACTGTTTATGTCAGTACAGCAAACACTCTTAATACAGCTACTTTAGCAGGAATATCGGGTTTAACTACTTCTGTTAGTGCTGGTGTTATATATACATTTGAAGCACAACTAATGTATTCCGTATCTGCCGCTACTGGTAATTCTTTTGGACTGGTATGGCCTACAGCAAACAGGGTAGCAGGGCAGTGGATCGGGTCTTTATCTGTCAATCAAACAGGTGCTTCAACATTCTCTACACTGGTAGTAGGTGATTTCGATACAGGCGATTCAAACGTAGCAGTATGGTCATCTATTGTCGGTGCCACAGGTCTTCACTTTATAAGGGTTAATGGAATAATAGATGCACAAAATACAGGAGCTATATACCCTGTAGCTAGATCATCAGCTGCTGCTAATACTTTAGTTATTGCTAGAGGTTCTTTTTTTAGAGTTGCTAGAATCAACTAAAGATAATATCTTTGCGTATATAAAATTGTTATGAAAAAGCTTGATATTAACGAAAAGCAAGATGTAAAATATGTTATCCCTATATGGAAAAGGGATGAACAAATAAGATATGCTATATCTAAAGTAAAAGATAGGGTAGAGTTTAATGAAGAAAGAATAGAAGAGCCTATTGCAATTGTAGGTTTTGGCCCCTCTTTAAATCACACATGGGAAGAGATTAAAAAGTTTAAAGTTGTGATGTCCTGTTCTGGGGCGCACAAATTCTTAATAGAAAGAGGCATAATTCCTAACTATCACGTAGAGGTAGATCCAAGATCACACAAAATAGAATTACTAGGACAGCCGCATAAAGATGTACAATATCTAATAGCAAGCGCATGTCATCCAAAATACTTTGAACATTTAGAAGGGTATAATGTAAAGCTCTGGCATGTATTTGATTCGACAGAAGAAGGGATAGCTATGATGCCCCCAGGAGAATGGGCAGTAACAGGAGGATGCGATGTTGGGTTAAGATGCATAACAAATGCAGCTTTTTTAGGATATAGAAACCTACATATATTTGGACTAGACGGGAGTATAGAAAATGATAATAGACATGCTGGTGCTCATCCAAATGGTAATCAAAAACATTGTGAAGTAGAGTGTAACAATAAAACATTCATAACAACCCCAGGAATGCTAGAAGCATCTAAACAAGTGCTGCACGAGCTAGATCAATTACCTGCAGTTAAAGCTACGCTATATGGAGAAGGGCTAACACAAGAAATGTATAAGAACCATACTCCGGAAGAAAAGAAAGAGAAGTATAAAAATGTGATAGGTTTCCAAAAGCCACAAGTAATAACTCCAGAATACGCAGACTTAAATAAACAATTACATAAAGACAATGCTGTATATGGTATAGGTGGTGGCAAATATGCTGATTTAGTAATTAAGTTAACTGAGGCGTTGAACACTAAATTAGTTTTAGATTATGGATGTGGTAAAGGGTACTTGGGAAAAGCATTACCTTTTCCTATATGGGAGTACGACCCAGGAGTAATCGGCAAAGAGGAGTCGGCACGTCCAGCAGATATAGTAATATGCACAGATGTGCTAGAACATATAGAACCGGAACTACTACCAGATGTATTAGGAGATTTGAGGCGGTGCATCAAACAAGTTGGGTATCTCGTCATTCATACAGGACCAGCTTCAAAAACATATGCTGATGGTAGAAATACTCATCTAATACAACAAGGTATGGATTGGTGGAACACAGTACTACAACACTATTTCACAGTAGGAAAAATATACATGACAGGACCAGAACTGCATGTGGTAGTAGGTCCTAAAACAATGAAAGAAAATGAAGAATAAAGTATATATAGGTTGGGACCCAAGAGAAGTATTAGCTTATGATGTAGCTGAACATTCAATTAATAGTAGATTAGCTGATCCTAATAAAATAGAAATACACTCTTTAAAGCTAGCTGAGATAAAAGATGTATTAGATAGACCTATAGAATGGAGAGGCAGTCAAATGTACTGTCCCATATCTCAAGCCCCACAGACCACAGAGTTTTCTATATCTAGATTTGCTATTCCCTTTCTAACTAAAGGGTGGGCATTATTCTTAGATTGTGATATAGTTGCTTTAAAAGATATAAATGAGCTATTTGAACAGGCTGATCCGCAATACGCTGCAATGGTAGTCAAGCATCAACAAAAAGTAGGTCAATCAGAAGTAAAAATGGTAGACCAAGCATCTGTGTATTATAATAGAAAGAACTGGTCTTCTGTTATGTTGATAAACTGTGATCACCCAGCACACCAGAGTCTAACAGTAGAGAATATAAACACTTGGCCAGGAAGAGATTTACATGCTTTTAAGTGGCTGAAAGATGAGGAGATTGGAGAATTGGATAATAAATGGAATCATTTAGTAGATGTTAACGAAGAATCCCTAAAAAAAGATGCTGGGATACTTCATTATACTTTAGGAGGCCCTTGGATATCTGGATGGGAGCCCAAAGAATCAGATAACGAATGGAATAAGGCTTATGAAGAATTTACGATAGCCTAAGTATTTATATATAAAGACAAAACATGAGACAAATACAACCGTATACATTCCCCGTAAAAGGACAGAATAGGATTGCTAACTATTTTGATATGAATATATCGTATGATAACTTAAGGGATAAGGCCATATTCAAGTATTATTTAATATCTGTTACAGAGGTTCAAGAAGAGGTATCACTGCCTGATGAACAAACTGCAACAGTGACCAATACAATTACAGAGATATTATTGAAAGATACCTTAGAGGTAGCCGGTACCGACTATGAAAATTGGGGAAATATGGGTAGTGATATAAATGACGCAGCTTTTATAGTTGTAACTGGTTTACTAAACCTGACTTTAATAACCCCATAAAAAATATATATTATTAATATAAAATTGTATATTTGTATATATTTATTATAGAACAAAAAAATTATTTATGAATTTAGTAATTATCGTATTAGTCGCCGCCTTAATCGTAGCAATGGCTATTATTTCTAACAGTTCTAAGAAAGCAGTAGAGGAAGTACCAGAACCTTTAGTTAATCCAAACTTCAACTCAGATCTAGAAAACCCCGCCGCTCCTGTAGAAGTAGTGGAGCCTAAGGTAAAAAAGGTTGCTAAAAAGGCAAAAGCTAAAGAACCAGCTAAACCAACAGCTAAGACCTCAGCTAATAGGAGTTCTTCTAAAAACATTAAATAATATATGAAAAAAGTTACGTTAAAGATCTATGAGATCTTAGCTTTAGACGTAGAGCTAAATGGATATACTGATCCTCAAACAGGTAAATTATTAGCTGAAGGTATACTAAGCAAGGAACTTAAGCTCACTTTGAAGTATTGGATAAGCGATCTAGCCGATAAAGTAACAAAAGAAAAAGAAAAGATTGGGAAGTTCAGAGAAGAGTTAATAAAGACTCATGGCACTGCTGATGATAATGGCGGGATTTCTATACCGATGTATATTAATCAGGTATTGGATGAGGAAGGAAAGCTAGTATCCGCTGAAATAAACCCTGTATACGATAATTTCCAAAAAGAGTATCAAAATCTATTAGAGGAAACCGTAGACGTAGAATACAGAGAGTTCAGTCTACCAGAATTGGAAGGTGTATTAACTAAAGACATACCTAAAGTATTTTTTAAACTAATATCTAAACCAGAAGGTGAATAAATTACTAGAAATAGCTTCAGCTTGGATTATCGCTGCGAATCCAAACGAAGAAGATAAAAAAAAAGCTGAGAATAGAATCTCCATTTGTAATGGATGTGAGGAAAATAAACTTAGTGAAATATTAGCTTACCACTACTGTGGTAAATGTGGATGTCCCCTTAAAAAGAAAATCTTTTCCCCTTTACCAGGTAGTGAGGCTTGTCCTTTAGGTAAATGGGAAATATAAAATTAAAGTTATGGCAGAAAAAACGCTTACGGCGCAAGAAATTAATAGTCTGAAAGATCTTAATAAAAAATTTGGAAGTACCCTAAACTCCATTGGGGACATAGAAATCAAGTTAAATCTACTAAAACAGAAAGAAGTAGAACTACTTAAAGACAAGGAAGGACTGCTTTCAGATTACAATACTTTGAGAATGCAGGAGACAGAAATAACCAGCCAACTACTAGAAAAGTACGGAGAAGGTCAAATAGACATAGAATCGGGAAAAATAGAGTTATTATAAAATAGGTTTCGTCATTTTTGCTGAAAAATAGTGATATTTATTAACGTATCAACAATAATATTTTTCAAATTTTATAGAAAATGACAGAACAAATTCTTTCTGCTGGAGTTTACTCCTACGAAAATGACCAGAGTTATTATACTCAAGGCACGAATGAGACGGGTTTAGCCCTTGTAGGACCTACTGAAAAAGGTGCTGCATTCGTTCCTACTGATGTGTCTAGCTACAGCCAGTACACAGCTTTATTTGGGTCAGATCCTAATGTATCATATCTACCACAAACTGCTTACAACTATTTGCAAGCAGGAAACACCGTTAAAGTAACTCGTGTACTTGGTAATGGTGGATTTGTATACAATTCTTCTAGGACTTTGGTGGCCATCACAAGTGGATCATACATCCTTTCAGTATTGTATCCTACAAAAAATGATACACCTACAGTAGGTATATCTGGATCTATCACAGGAACTTTTAGTGCTTTTGGTGCTAAAATGCATGCAAGTACTGGCAGCGGTGTATTAGGAACTGCTTCTTTTAGTGCATCACTTAATCCAACATCTGCTATCTTTATTTCAAAGGTGTTAGGATCAGATGAGAACTATGCAACTAGTTCAGTATTCCCTTATTTACTTTTCAGTAACTTTATTACTGGAAGTGGCGCATTAGCTTCTGCAGATGACATTGGTGGAAAACTAGAATACCTTGCAGGTAAATGTGAGTTCTCTAGTTCTAACTCAAGCGGCTACGACCATGCAATAACTCCATGGGTATATTCTGACAGCGGTGTTCCTTTATTTAGGTTCCACCACAGGTCTGATGGCTTCAAAACCAACAAAGACGTTAAAGTATGCGTAACTAATATAACAGCAGGAGCTACTTCAAAAGATTACTCTAGCTTTAGCATCATAGTTCGTGCATGGAATGACTCAGATAGAGTGCCTTCTATCATCGAACAGTACAACAATCTTTCATTAAACCCAGATGCTGCTAACTACATCTCTAAGATGATTGGTGATAAGTACCAGCAGTTTAATGAATTGTCTTTAAATGTATTAGAATTTGGAGATTTCGCTAACGTATCTAACTACATTCGTGTAGAGGTAGCTGGTGGAGTATCTGGAAAATCAATACATCCTCAGTTGTATCCAAACGGACACGCTGCTTTGTACGAAACTATAGCCGGCTTTACTGGAAGAAACTTACCAGCAGCTGCAATGGTTCAAAGTACAGCATCTAGTGCAACCTTCTCAGGATTTAACTATGCAAACTCTGATAACTATAACTACTTAAACCCAATACCAACTAACGCTGGTGCTGGTCTTAACGTGGCGTTTACTAAGCCAGCAGGCGATAACAAGTTTGTTCTTCCTTTCCAAGGTGGTACAGATGGTGTAAACTACACAGTAATTAAGAAATCAGGAGCTGACATAACTCAAGGTAACTTGTTCGGATATGATTTGACTAACAGCACATCTCCTGGATCTGTTGCTTACATCAAAGCTTTGAACATCATAGCTAACAAAGAACTTTACAATTTCGATCTTATAGCGGTACCTGGTGTACTTGAAGAGTATCACTCATCAGTAACAGCAGTAGCTCAAAGCACAGCAGAAGAGCGCACAGATTGTGTATATCTTCGTGATCTAACTAGTCTTAATGCTTCTGTAGTAACAGCAATAACTACTGCAGCTGGTCTTGATTCTAGCTATAGCGCTGCTTACTTCCCTTGGGTTAAGGTTCGTAGCATAGGAACTTCTAAAGACATATACGTTCCACCAACAGTTGTAGTTCCACAAGCCTACGCTTACAATGATAAGGTAGCTGCTGAATGGTTTGCACCTGCAGGTTTGAATCGTGGTGGTCTTGGTAATGCAATTGACACTCGTATCCGTCTAACAAAGGCTGATAGAGATGCTCTTTACAACGGTAGAGTTAACCCGATCGCTAAATTCCAGAACACTGGAGTAGTAATCTGGGGTCAGAAAACTCTACAAGTTAGAGACACAGCTCTTAACCGCATCAATGTACGTAGGTTGTTAATCAATCTTCGTGAATACATCAGTGGTGTAGCTCTTAACTACGTGTTCGAGAACAACACTGCAGCTACTAGAAACAAGTTGATCTCTGCTATCACTCCATACATGGAGAACGTACAGTCTCGTCAAGGTCTGTATGCCTTCAGGATTGATCTAAGTGATTCACTTAATACTAACGATGTAATTGATCGTAACCAGCTTGTAGGTAAAATCTACGTGTCTCCTGTTAAGTCTATCGAATTCATCTTGTTGGAATTCAACATCACAGGTACTGGAGTAAGTTTTGAATAATCAAATATTTATAATAGAATAAAATAACATAAAATGGCATTACTTAGTACAGATGAGATGTTGGGTACCTTGTTCGAGCCCATGCTGCAACACAGGTTTATCATGTATATCGATGGTATCCCTTCATACTTGATCAAAAAAGTAGGCGGTATAGGATACGATGACGGTGAGGTGATCATAGATCATATTAACTCTTATGTAAAATTCCGCGCTAAACGTAGGTGGAATGACGTTACCCTTAGTCTTTATAACCCAGTAACCCCTTCAGGTGCACAAGCCGTAATGGAATGGGCTCGTTTAGGATACGAAACCGTAACTGGTAGGGCTGGATATGGAGATTTCTACTGGAAGGATATTACTTTCAACGCAGTAGATCCTGTTGGTAACGTAGTTAATGAGTGGGTGATTAAGAAGGCCTTCATTAAGAATGTAAGTTCTTTTGGAGACTGGGATTGGTCAGCTGACGCTTATACAACTATCGAAATGACACTTGGAAACTCAGGAATGATCCTGAACTTCTAGTACTCAAAATCAATAAAGAAAAGCCCGTCATATTTATACATGGCGGGTTTTTTAATTATATAACATGAATATAAACACATCTAGATTTATAGCACACGTTAAATCTGAGTGTGAACATTATCATGTTAAGTGTGATTTGAGGAACACCACGTACGTAAAGATATCAGATTCTATAAAAGCTTCAGGGTATTTTGACGAATCAGTGCCAACTCTGGTATGTTCCATGAAACGTAAGGATGCTGTAGAGATATTAGCGCATGAATACGGACATTTGACCCAATGGGTAGATAATATACCCCTATGGAAGTCTGTAAATTATAGTATGCCTGAGTTAGATGCTTGGTTAGGAGGTAAAGAAGTACCAGATATAGAAGAACATATAGCAAACTGTAGAGACTTAGAACTGGATAATGAAAAAAGAAGCGTAGATATCATAAAAAAGTTTGACCTACCAGTAGATATCCTAAGTTATAGAAAAAAAGCCAACAGTTATGTCATGTTTTATAACTATATGCTTATTTCTAGGCGTTGGTGTACTCCTAAAAACAGTCCATACAGCAATAAAAAGATTATAGCAGCTATGCCAGACAAGTTTAATATGAATTATACCAAGTTACCTAAGAGGTTAGAGAAGATATTTATAGAAGAAGGTTTTTAATTTATATATTTATACCGTATTTTTGATATTTATATACACAAATTGTAATAAAAATGAAGCAAACTCAAAAGCTTGACGCACTTATTAAGAAGATAATTAACGAAGAGTTAAACGAAAAGAAAACAATATATGTTTCTAGTACAGGAGAATACTCAGGTATTACAGACATTAAAGATAAAGAACAGGCTAGACAAGAGTTAAAAAATAAGAAAGCAATACAAATAATAAAGCCAGAAGAAGTGTCGACACTTAAAGAAAAAGAAAACGAAGAAGAAATGGTACAACCAGATATGGAACAACAACCAACCGGTACAGAAATAGCCGGACAAGTAGCAGAAATCGTAGAGAAATTAAAAGCAATGTCAGAAGGATCTAAAGATCCTAAGAAACAAAAGCTTGCTGCTAAGGCAATGAAGCAAATGGAATCTGCTAAGGCTGCATTAGAAGCCCTTACAGGACATGAAACCATGTTAGAAGAGAAAGACCAAGCTGCTAAAGAGAAAGACGCACAAGGCCATCTAAAAGCTATTGAGAAGCATCTTGGAAAGATAGTAAAGGATAAAGATGCTGTAGGTAAGATGATGAAGAAGATGCCTATTGAAAAGGTAATTGCTATGAAACAGCAAATGCAAAGCAAAGAAAAAGAACTTGACGAGGAAAAACTTGCAAGAGTAATGCTAAAGCATTCTTTGAAAGAAGGCTGGGTAAAAAAAAAGTAGATACTGAACAGTTAGACGAGGGATTTAAAGAGATTATAGCTACTGCTTTAATTACTTTAGCTTCTATGGCACCTGCAAAAGCACAACAAACCGCTAGCAGCCTAGCGAAATCTATCCCAACTAATATCTCAGCTGATAAAGCGAAGGCACTAGCACAAGATATTAAAGCTGCAGACAACACAGCAGAACTAGTTTCTGTTATAAAATCATATACTTCGGGTACAGAAGATATAAAGATAGATGCAAATATTCCAAAACCTTCTGGATATGTACCCCTTACTGTTCAGCAAAAAAAGGATTGGAATGAGTATTTAAAATCCTTAGGTAAAGAAGCTGGCAGCCCTGAATTAGATAAAGGAGTTCCTACTTTAGGTAGACAAAAGTTAGATGCCTATTTAAAAGCCAATCCAAATAGTAGCCTGAATGATTTTAGTAGCCAAGATGCTTTAATAAAAAGCATTCAATATGAAATGCAAGTTATAAGAAGGGGAGACGATGCTTCTGATCTTGGATTATCCCCTCTTGAATTAAAAGCCATGCAAAACTTCTTATTAAAGACTAGAGAGCCATTTATGATGGTAAACAGATCAAAAATGGATGGTAACCCAGGACAATTTACTACACAGGAATATTATCCTATCTTTGGAGGCGCCGATACAGATTATAAAAAAGCAATTCCCGGCATATATAAAACTTTAGTTTTAAAACACGGTGTTAAAGATATAGATGGCACAGATATAACAAAACTGGTCAAGTAAACTTCCTGCTACCTCAGGGCGCCTCACATAGAAAGCCACATCTCTTAGACCGGGTGTGGTTTTTCTTTTCATAAAAACCCAAATCAATATATTTATATATACAAAATATAGTTTTATGTCAGAATTACTAAATGTTCCAACACAGCCTCTAGACCTTCCATCTAAAGGTCTACTCTATCCAGAATCAAGCCCACTCAGTTCAGGACAAATTGATCTCTACCTCCCGACAGCAATGCATGAAGACATCCTAACCAATAGGAACTTCATTCAACAGGGTACGGTTATAGATAAGTTCCTACAGGCTATTATAGCCTCAAAGATCGACTATAATGAACTCCTAGTCGGAGATAAGAATGCCATCATGATAGGAGCTAGGATCCTCGCATATGGCAGCAAGTATGCATTCAAGTACACAGACCCTACTTCAAATCAATCAGAAGAGGTAACTGTTGATCTTTCTGAGTTGAAAGAGAAAGAACTTGATTGGGATTCTATAAAGAAAGGACAGAATGAGTTTGATTATCAACTGCCTATGTCAAAGCAGCTAGTCACTTATAAGATCCTCACCCATAAAGATGAATCAGCTATTGAAGCCGAGATCAAAGGGTTGCAGAAGATAAACAAGAACATGTCTGCTGAGATTACTGTACGTTTAGCACATTCTATCGTGGCTATTAATGGAGATAGAGATAAGAAAGTAGTAAGAGACTTCATCAAGGCAATGCCTATGAGAGACTCACAAGATCTAAGAAAGCATATGGTAACTTCCACACCAGACATCATAATGAAGTTTGATTTCACTAGGAAGAATGGAGAGGTAGTGGAGGGCCTAAGCATACCGATGACGGTTGACTTTTTTTGGCCTGAACTCGGCGTATAGGAATCAACTATTTGACGAACTATTGTGGCTATCTATGAATAGCCAAGGTGCTATAAACTATGCAATGGCATATCATATGCCTATAGCATATAGATTAATTAACATAAAGAAGCTGTCTGACATTATTAAAAAGCATAATGATGAGATGGAAAAGGCTAATAGTAAGGGAACTACCATGAGTATGGAAGATTTAGCCAAGAGAAAAGAACAAACCCCGGACTATAAGTCTCCGAGAGCCGCTAAAAAATAGCGGCTTTCATATTTATATATAAAGCGTATAGATGGCCCCTCAAGATCCGTTTGAACAGTTTAGAGAAGATGCAGCAAATAATATAAGTGCTGTAAATAGAGAGTTGCTAATAACTACTGACATAAGCAGAGAACTTGATAAAGAGTTTAAAAAAGTAAATAGCAACTTAAGATCAGCATATAACAATACTACAGATGTAAGAAATTCTTTAACTGATGCTTTAGATGTAGTATCTAAATTAGGTAGAGAATATTTGAGTGCGGATAAAATTACGGAAAGAATATTAGAAAATAATACTAAAAACTTAAGTACTCAAAATAGCGCAAGTATTATATATGATAATATATTGCAGTCCTATACAAATCAACTAGGAAGTCAAACTCAAGCTTTAAGTTTATTAGGTACTCAAGAAGAATATTATAAAAGCATTTTAAAAGATATGGAAAGCAGTAGCGCTGCTATTAGAGCTACAGTAACTAACGAAGAAAAGGAGCTAGCAGTTTTAATGCAGCAGGTAGAAGCAAGAAATACAATAAACAATATATTAACAGGAGCGGCAGGTAAAGTAGATACATTTAATAAAAAAGTACAAGAAAGTAGTATAAAAGCTACTGCATTATCTAAGATATTTGGGTCTATGTCTGGAATACCATTCTTAAAAGACTTCATGGACTTTAAAGTGCTGTCCAAAGAATTCCAAAAAGGATTCGGGGCTGGTATGACTAATTTAGGAACTCAATTAAAAACAATAATAACAAATCCACTATTCTTAGCTGCCCTTGGAGTAGTAGCATTAGTAACAGCATTTAAAGCTTTAGTAAAACTAGCATTTGATTATGATAAGATAGTTACAGATATAGCTAATAATACAGCTTTATCTAAGACCTCTGCTGTAGGAATGCTGGATGCCTTTAGAGAAACTTCTTACGAAGGAAATAAATTAGTAGGATCTTTAAGCTCGGCGTACCTATCAGTAAAGAATCAAGCTAATGCAATGCTTGAGTTACAAGAAACATTGGGAACAAACGCACTGTTCACCAATGAAAGGATTCAAAATGAAATCTTGTTAACAAAGCAGCTGAAGATGTCCAAAGAAGAAGCTGCTGGCATACAGAAGCTATCTTTGATATCAGGACAGTCTGCAGAAAAGATACTTAATACGGCTATGAAGCAAAACACTACTGTAATATCATACAAGAAAGTGTTTGCAGAGATATCAAAACTAAACGCAGAGATATCAACAGCCTATAAAAACAATCCAGAACTAATAGCTAAAGCAGTAGTAGAAGCTAATAAACTTGGAATGTCTTTAGAACAAACTCAAAAGATATCTAAAAGCCTATTAGATTTTGAAACATCAATATCAGGAGAGCTTGAGGCAGAACTTCTTTTGGGAAAAAGATTTAACTTTGAGAAAGCAAGAGCGTTGGCCCTTGATGGAAAGTCAGCAGAAGCAGCTACAGAATTGATAGGTCAGATGGGAGGCCTTAATGCTTTAACCAATATGAACGTTATACAACGTGAAAGATTGGCTGCATCTATAGGAATGTCCGCAGAAGAGTTAACTAAGTCTGCTCAAGAGCAAGCAGTGTTAAACGCTTTAGGCGTAGAGAATAAAAATGCTTTAGAAGAAAGATATGAGTTTTTAAGAAAATCTGGGGACTTAGCAGGATTAGAACAACTTAAAGCAGAAGCTGCTAGAAAAGAAGGAGGCCAAGCTTTACTTCAAGATATAGCTAGAGCTAATCTACAAGATAGATTTAATGAATCTATGGAAAGAATTAAGCAGGTATTTACAGAATTAGCTGCTGGACCTATGATTAAATTAGTAACTGGTTTTGCAAAATTATTAGAACATACTTTTTTATTGAAATCATTAATGTTTGGATTAGCAACATTAGCAGCAGCCGTAGCGTATTCTGTGATTGTGGCAACTGGAGGCACTGCTTTAGTGGGAGCTGCATTAGCAGTAGCAGCAACAGGAGCTGGTCTGGGATTAATTGGAGGATCAGAATCGGTAAAAGAGGATATGGCTGTGGCAAAACCAGCCCTACCTACAAGAAACTCCAACCTTCCTAATTATAATAACAATCAACAAGGGGGAGGGTATAACAACAATCAAAACACAGGAACAAACCAAAATACTCAAACTACGGCTATATTTAATTTAGATAGCAAGCAGTTTGCTACAGCAATAGCAAGCTCTAACCATACTTCAGGATCATAAAATAAGAAAAACGTGCCATCATTACAAGATTTATCAACTAATTTAGCCAACTATAGATACTATAGTGGAGTAGGTACGTTTAATTCAAATGAACTACCGTTTGGAAGAGATACTCCAGGTGGTGGGGATAGCAGACAGCCTTTTGTAGTAAGAAAGATAGATCAGAGATGGTCTCCATCTAATTTTAATGACGGGCTAACTCAATTTGGAGCAGTCACAACAATAACTAGAACTGTAGCAGATGTAGAAAGAATATCTAAATTCTTGTATACAACTATAGAGGGGCCTATATTTCTTTTGAAGCAGACGGGATTACAAAGAATGAACCCGAATACCTCAGCAGATGCTTATAATTTTGATAAAAAAGTCATAGATACTCAAACTTATAATCCTCTAGGGTTAAACACTTTGGCTCAAGTAGGAGTATCGGGCGCTGGTTTGCACTTTAAAAAACATGGATTACTTCCTGGGTTTAGCAAACAAGATAGTTATGAAAAAATGATTATTGCTAAAGAAAAAGCAGGGCAAAATAGAATGAGATCTCTTGTGGTTCAGCTTGCCAAAGAAGATGTAAATCATATTTTAAAATATGCTGGAGGTACAGACTCTTTTTTTGGTATAGGTAACACAACTATTAATAGGTACTCTCAAATAATGAAGACTAGTTATATTAGAGATAATGAAGTGAGATCAAGTACCCAAGTTAATCAAGGGTTTATATATCTTCCAATGGAAACATTGAGAAGTATAGGAGGAACGGCAGGAGAAAATGAAAGTAGAGTATATACTTTTAAGCCGTCCTCAACTGATTTAACTGCAACTGCCGACATACCGCAGGTACCTAGTGAAAATGTAGAGTTTGATTTAAGAAAGGATGACTTTAGGGAGTTTAAGAATATAGCTGTAAGGGATGTAGATTTTTCTGGTAATGCTAATAAGTATTACACGCTACCCAGTTCAAATTATAGAAAATTAAATCTAGAAACTAGAATAGGTGTGCCTAGAGTTAGAAAACCTCAAGATAGAGTAGATTACACATCTGAAGCAAGCACACCCACAGCCGATAGAATAAATGCTATCAGTTTATACTACGCAGCAGGGCCAGCAGCAACTACTACAGACATAAACGGTAAGCCAGTAAATACTGACGGCAGTCCTGAAAGTTTCATTAGGGATATTATAAAATTTCGTATAAAAATATTGGACAATGATGTTAGGCCAGAAGCCAAAGGCAATAGTCTTGGAGTGTATATTGTATTTAGAGCTTATATATCAAACATTAGAAGAAACGTTGTATCTAAGTGGGATGCCTACAAGTATGTAGGAAGGGGTGAGTCATTCTACGCTTATGATGGGTTCACAGAAACCATAACATACTCCTTTGTTATAGCTGCATCTTCTCGTGCAGAAATGAAACCACTATATCAAAAGCTAAACTATTTGATATCATCAATGACTCCTGACTATAAGGATAATTTGATGAGAGGAAACATTGCAGAATTAACTATAGGAGACTTTGTATTGTATCAACCAGGTATCATTACTAACTTCGATATGAACATAGACGAAGACTCTAACTGGGAGATAGCACTGCAAGAACCGGAAGCTGATGCTACAGGAGTAGATGCAGATATGCATGAATTGCCACAGCTTATAAAATGTAATATGACCTTTATACCTATTTACAACTTTTTACCAAGAAAGTCTTCAGAAGCTCCGTTCATAGGAATAGACGGGATGTCAGAACCAAAGAAAATAAATAAGCAATGGTTAAAAGGAACTAGTGATAAACTAAAGGAAGGTAAGGAAGCTGCAATAGCCGCTTTAAAATCTAGCAAAAAGAAAGGAACTGTAATTGTAGAACCAGTAGATAAATCATATAAAATAGGAGATGAGTAGATATTCAAACACAAAAGTATTAAAGGACAGTGAGAATAGCAGAAGATATTATAGAGCTTCTAAATATCCTGATATAGCTTTCTCTGACACCGACACTTATATAGAGGCAGCGTATGGAGACAGACTAGATATAATATCCTATGATTACTATAAGTCCACAGAATATTATTGGGTAATATTAGTAGCAAATAATCTCCCAGGAGATAGTATCTTTGTACCTCCCGGAACTCAAATAAGAATACCAGCAAATCTAGATCAAGTATTGGCAGATTACGATTCTTTAAACAGTATATAAAAGTTATGTCTATATTCAAAAGTACTTTTAAGCCATATGTAATACGTCAGATTAATACTAGGCAGAATCTTCTATCTGAAGTAAATCGGCCTGTAGACTTTGCACATTATGTATCCAGCAAAGCTCCTTGGATAAGGATGACTTCTTTAGTAGATTATGGTCCTGTAGGTAACGAAAGTCCTGATCTGGCGAAAAAGTATGTGCTAATGGGAGGTACTTTATATAATAGAGCTGGTACCGATACCTACTTTACTAGAGGAGGGGTGGGAGGAAAAGGCGCTTCTTATGGAGGAGATTTAGGAACTAATCAATATGGCATCAGACCTATGCCAGGGATAACAAGTATGAAAACTAGGTCACTAGGAGCTTACGGATCTTTAACAGAGGCTACTATTAAATTCCAAGCATGGGATGTAAAACAGTTAGAAGATCTGACTGTATTATTTATGAGACCTGGATATAAAGTAGTTTTAGAATGGGGCTGGTCAATGTATTTAGATAGCTCTGTTACAGGAGAGGACTATAAAGCAAAAGCAACTACAAATGCTTTGAATTATACATCTACTAAATACAATACAAAGACTATGGTTTTTAATACCATAGATTGCTTTAATACAGGAATAACTCAGGATATCATATACAATCAGCTAGATATTTTGAGACATAGATATTCTGGTAACTATGATGGAGTTTTAGGATCTATAAAGAATTTTGACTATACGTTGATGCCCAATGGATCTTATGAATGTACGACTGTACTGATTAGTATAGGAGACGTTATAGATACTATAAGAATGAATGATACTATAGGCGTTAGTATAGGACCTGCAGATATTGCTAAAAGCCAAGATCAAAATATAGATCCAGAATCTTTAAACAACATAGATTATAGCGAAATAAAAAGCCAATTTGAATTGTTGATGGATGAATATTGCACTTTGAGTGATAGTAATCCTAGATCAAATTCTCAAAACATAACTGCCATAGATGGTGTTATTAAAGATTCTGATAAGCCTTATATAGACAATTTTATATATAAGTATAAATCTGGATTTTCTACAACTGCTGCTAATGCAAATCTTACTACAGATCAGGCAGCAAGAGGAGGTTTACAAAAAGCAATGACTTCATGGGAAAGCCCAGACAGGTATAATAAAAATTCAAATACTAATGATGGGTCTTTATTAGGATCCGGAGTTTCTGATGTAACTAAAGACGAAGAGCAAGCAGTACCGGTATCTCAAGATAACCCAGGAGATAAAAGATCTTATTATTATATTCAATTTGCATACTTGCTGCACATATTAAATGTGTTTAAAAATGTATTTGCTTCAAAAGATCAAACTCTAGTTGATATAGAAATACCTGCAAACCCATTAAAAAGTGATTCTATATCTAACGGACTATGTCAAGCATCCTATAATTCAATAACCATAGATCCAAATGTAGCTGTAATAAGAAATAGTAGAGCAAATTTATTTACAGACATAGAGGGGAACAAAGCATTTAGACCGGAGATATTTAAAACAGAAACAAAATCTGTTACTGGTCCAGTTACAGCAGACTATAATCTAAGAGAATACTTATATGAAAATACTAATTTTGGTCAGATAGGAAATATCTACATTAACATAAAAGAGATAGTATCTATATATAAACAAGAAGCAGTATCAAATAAAGGGTATGTATATTTAGGAAGAGTCATAAGTGAATTATTATCTAGAGTTGCGTTTTCTTTGGGTACTATAAATGACTTTGATAAGTTTGTAAAGGACAATAAGATAGTTATCATAGATAAGCACTACACTGAATTACCTGCCGATTCTTTATATAGTTCTAAATTTAAGATAAATGTATCAGGAAATAACAGCATTGTTAGAAATCATAAGATACAATCTAAGATATTTCCTTCACAAGCTACTATGATAGCCATAGCTGCACAAGATAGAGAGAACGTATCTGCTATACAGACATCAACATACAATTACTTAAACGAAGGGTTAAAAGATAGGTTGTTTGAGCGTACTAATAATACAAAGACAGATGTTGATAATAAGAATATTTCTGAAATAGTAGCAAAAAGAAGAAAACTAAGTTCTATATTATTACTTATTCAATATGTAAATAAGTATGTGATGGTAAATAAATCCATAGGGGTTTATTATAATTCTAACATAGTAGCTATGAATGGGTATTTGAACACACTTTTAGTAGAAATGGAGGGAGGAACAGACTACAAAGCTGTGGTTCCCATATCTGTTGATTTAACTACTGACGGTCTTTCTGGATTGACTATAGGTGAAATATTTACTGTAGATAAAAAAGTATTACCTAAAGACTACGAAGCAAAGCACATTGGTTTTATAGTAACTGGTATATCCAATGAAGTAGTTACAAATGGGTGGACTACTAATCTAGTATCTCAAATGTGCATCTTAGATCAGGAAGATAAACAAATAAAGTCTAAGATAAAAGGAGAAGAAGTATTAAAAGAATTACTTAATGAAGCAGAAAGTAAAAAAATAGAAAACACTACTTCTATTATATACTTTAATATATTGGCTGCTTTGGTAATAGACTGTTTGTTAAATAGATACCAGATCGATACTACTAGTGGGGCTATAAAAGTAAGAAACATCTCAGAGCCTTTGTATACTAAAACGGCAATTACAGAATTTTCTAATGGTTTAGTTGATTTTGATTATGTGCTGAAGGACCTTAACAGAGCTTATTTAAAAGCATTCCCCGTAGCTCAGTATGACGAAAATAAAAAAGTAAGTTTTAGATTAGATAATCTAAATAGCCCTATAGTTCTAACTAAAGTTTTATCTGAACTGTCTTTATATTTTGCCATGTCTACAGCTAATCAAGAAGTTGGAATTACTTTTAATAATGAGTTCTATAATAAAGTCGGCGCAATTGCAAAAGTAAAAAGAGAGAATGATCCTACAACCTATGAAGCCTGGAAGGCTCAGTTTCTTGAATTATTTCGTACTGACGATAAGATTGTTACTACAAAAGAAGAATTAGAGGCCGTAAGATTAGATACACAAAGCAGTAGATATAAAAAAATAACTACTTTTTCTAAAATAGATATAAGCAGAGCCATAGATTTAAATACAGGATTATTTAACGGTCCTGTAGCTAGTTTCTTTATTACAGGATATCCATATTACCAATAAAAATGTACTACCCTAAATCAGAAATATCATTAGTATCAAATACCGCAGGCACACAACTACTTGTTAAAAAGACTAGAAAGCCTTATATAGGAGATTACTATTTGACTAATGATGGAAAGTTCTTTTCTGGAAAAGAGTATACATCTACTACTCAGGAACTAGTCCCTATAATACAAAAAGGTATTGTACAAAACGAAGCTGTAGCATATGGATTTCACTATGCAATGCCTTCTGATAAAGACTATGAAAAAGGATCCTTCACCAGGTATACAATAAAAAGAGTAAACAGTGGATTTGAAACCATATTAGAAGTAGATCAAACTGAATATGAAAGAGCCTCTAAAGATCCATTGTACACAGCAGTAAAGTTCTCTTGGAAACTAACAGGACCTCTATACACCACTCCAGAAGGAATGCCTGGAATAGTAAATACTAATCAGAAAACCTTAGAAGGTTTGGAGAAAACCATACCAGGCATATCAGATTATTTTACAAATTTGGCGCAGTACGCAAAATAACCTTATCTTTGTACAAAGGTTATAAAAGTGTATTACATAATAGAGACAGAAGAACAACTTCAAAAGTTTTCTGCATACGATTTTACTAATTGTTTTGTTGATGTAATTCCATCAAACGACAACTGCCATCCTAAACTGGCAGACATCTCCTTAATTTATATAAAGCCTTTTAGATCCCGTATGGGATTTATGCTATGTTTAGACCATACAGAAGCCTTCTCCTTGTCTAAAGAGTCTGTAGAGGCCTTCATAATCAATAAGCTTGGCAATATCTACGCTATTGATGGAAAGAGGATGAGATACTTCACTAAAAGAGATAGTGCCTTATATTGTCTTAAAATGGCTAATTACTTAGCTACCGGAGATATAATAGACGAATCAAAGTTTAACACAACGGCGCACAACTTCTTTTGCCAGAAGTATGAATACCGTTCTGATATAAATAAAATCATCCCTATAGCCAAACATTTTGAGAAGTATGAGAAGTTGATAGCTTCTATCAAGATAGATTATGCTTGGTTTAAAACAAAGTACTATAAACTGTATGGAGACTTAGCTCCTAGACTGTTTAATTCCATCGAATCTAATGGAATTAGTATAGATAATGACGTATTTTTCAGTCATTATACCCCAAAAGAGGCCTTAATGTCGGTTAAATCATACAAAACATATAGCCAATATAACTTATATACCGCCACCGGAAGGCCCTCAAATGCCTTTAATGGTATAAATTATGCTGCTATGAACAAGAATGATGGCAGTAGAAAGTCATTTATAGCAGAGAATGATAGATTAATAGAGTTTGATTATCAATCGTATCATATTCGGATATTAGCGTATCATATCGGATATGTCTTTGACAGTGACATACACAGCCACTTAGCTAAATACTATTTTGGGACAGATGAAATAACCAGATCACAGTACGAAGAGAGTAAGAGTTTGACCTTTAAACTTCTATATACAGACTCTATATCGGAAGAAGTAGCAGATATCCCATTCTTTGCAAAAGTTAAAGAATATAAAGAATCTTTATGGAATATCTATAGAAAACAAGGATATATTGAAAGTATTATATCAAAAAGGCCTATAAGGGGGATAACTTCTAAAACACAAATACTACCATATATACTACAAAACTACGAAACAGAAAGAAATATTCTTGTTTTGAATGATATTTTTAAGTATCTTGCATGCAAAAGAACGAAGCTTGTATTATATAACTACGACTCCTTTCTTTTTGACTACAGCAAAGAAGACGGTAAGCAGACTCTTTGCGACATACAGATGATATTAGAACAAGATGATTACAAAACATCATGTAAGCATGGTTCGAACTATCAGGAAATGAAGAATTTATAAATTTTTGACGCTTTTATTAGATATTTATATATGAATAATAATATTATTGATCTAACTTACGATTACTTGAACAAGCTATTTTGCACGTTTACGAAAAAAGAAGACTTACAAGTCACCATATCTGACATAAAAAGCAGGTATGAAGTAATCTATTCTAAGATATTCATATTAGAGACAGATAATGACAATGAGTATGTGTGCACATATAACATTGATAGCGATAATATTAACAAGGATAACGTTCTCCCCAATACTATCCTAATGCATCGCCGTAAAGAGTGCAATGTTCTTTACACGATCAATTCCCTTAACAAGCTTATAGAATCTCTTAACGGAGGTGTTAGAGATAACAACTACCGTGTTAACTGGAAAGACTATGAAAATAGCATCCTCCTTACCCAAAAGGACCAGTTCGTACAACTTAAGACTAAGATCCACGATATCGTTAATGTGGATAAAAAATAATTTGGAATAGTTAAAATATTCCTTACTTTTGTTCTTCACTTTTTAAAAAAACAAGTTATGTCCAAGATTGATTTGATCAAAGAAAGACTGAATAAGCTACAGTCTAAAAACTCAGGCTCCGCATTCGAAAAGATTGACTTCACAACCATTTTCTGGAAACCAAAGTTGGGTAAGCAAGTAGTAAGGATCCTCCCTAGGAAAACCAACAAAGACTTCCCATTTGCAGAAGTTAGCTTCCACCAGTACAACATCTTTAAAAAGAACGTTTACAGTCTTGAAAACTTCGGTGAGAAAGATCCGGTAGTTCAACTTATGCGTGAACTATATGATGAGAACACAGAAGAGAGCAAAGACTTGGCTCGTAAGCTTAGGCCTCGTACTAAATTCTTTGCACAAGTACTAGTTCGTGGTGAAGAAGGTATGGGTGCTAGACTTTGGGAGTTTAACAAAACTACCTATGAGAAGTTGCTTAGCATCATGGCCGATGATGATTTCGGTGATGTATCTGATGTAACAGAAGGTACTGACCTTACTGTAGAAGGATACAACGATGTAATTAAGATTGGTAAGCGTGATGTCAACTATGTTGCAGTTAACGTAACTCCAAAGAGAAACATTTCTGCTATCTCCGAAGACGCTGCTCTGGTACAGAAAGTATTGGAGACTCAAAAAGAGATCACTGAAATCTATAAGAAGTATTCTTATGATGAAATTAAGAAGATGCTTCATGATTACATCAATCCACAAGAAGCACAATCTGAAGAAGTATCAACTCCTACAGTAGAAGAAGTTGCACCAGCTGCAACAAATGAGGCTGCTCCACCTTTTGAAGGGCCATACGAGCCTGCTTCAAAATACGAAGAAAAGAAAACAACAGTAGCATCAAAGTTTGATGATCTATTCGGAGAAGACAATTAAAAAATAACATATGGCAGAATCAAAAAACATCAAAGGTGCTGTAGCCAGCGCCTTAGGTAAGAGTACGTCCTTTAATTTAGAAAACTTTAAGAAATCAAAGAACCTATCTGAGAACGGATCCTTCAAGAAACAAGAGTGGATCCCATTATCAGAAGCGTTTCAACAAGCAATCAGTTTACCAGGTCTTCCTCATGGGCACGTTATTAATCTTCGTGGCCATAGCGATACTGGAAAAACCACAGCATTGATTGAAGCAGCGGTTAGTGTACAGAAAATGGGAAAACTACCAGTCTTTATCATCACTGAGATGAAGTGGGATTGGAGTCATGCTAAGATTATGGGGTTTGAAGTAGAAACAAAAGTTAAAGATGTTGTAGATAAAGTTACAGGAGAGGTAACCCAAACAATATCTTATGAAGGTAATTTTATCTATATTGATAAGAGTAGTATAACTACCGTAGAAGATGTGGCTGCATTTATTTTGGATTTGTTGGATGAACAAACAAAAGGAGTGCTTCCTATTGATTTAGTATTCCTTTGGGATTCCGTAGGATCCTTACCATGTAAGCTATCCGTAGAATCTAATAAGAACAATAATGAGTGGAATGCAGGAGCAATGTCTCAACAGTTTGGCAACTTTATAAACCAAAGAATTGTCGGCTCTAGAAAAGATAGCTCTCAGTATACAAACACCCTTATTGCTGTAAACAAAGTTTGGGTGGAGAAACCCTCTTCATATGGTGAAATGCCAAAGATAAAGAACAAGGGAGGAAATACAATGTTCTTTGACTCTACAATAGTAGTAACCTTTGGCAACTCTACTGGAGCAGGAACAAACAAGATCAAAGCCACTAAGAATGGTAAGGATGTTGAGTTTGCAAAGAGGACTAAGATTTCAGTAGACAAGAATCACATCAACGGTGTAACGACCACTGGTAAGATTATTGCAACTCCCCATGGATTTATCATAGATGATAAGAAATACATTGATGCTTATAAGAAACAACATTCATCAGAATGGTTAAAGATTCTTGGAAGCGAAGACTTCGACATAATAGAAGAAGTAGATAATGGAGATATGATAGATAATCATGGAGATGCTACCATTAACAGCTTAGGTAATGAATAAGGAGAGACTCCTTAATATATTCTCTAAACTTAAAAATGATGAGAAGCCTACTAATCTACACTACAATAGTAGAGTATTGATTATAGATGGAATGAATACATTCCTAAGAAGCTTCGCAGTAGTTAACCGAGTTAACCTATCTGGTAATGATGTAGGCGGACTCATTGGATTTTTGAAATCACTTGGACATGCAATAAAACTGTTATCCCCGACTCGTGTAGTAATCGTCTTTGATGGTGAAGGCGGGTCGGGCAACAGAAAATATCTCTATAACCAATACAAAGGAAATAGGGATACTGGAAGGATTATGAATTATAAATCCTTTCAAACAAAAACTTCCGAGGATGATTCCAAGTACAATCAGATCACTAGGTTAATAGACTACTTACAATTTCTACCCGTGTCTTTAATGTCTTATGACAAGCTTGAGGCAGATGACGTGATGGGATATTTAGCAGGGAGTATATACAAAGAGTATAATGATTCCCATGTTTATCTCATGTCCTCAGACAATGATTTTATGCAGCTTGTAAATGATAGAATCAGCGTATACAGTCCAACTAAGAAGAAGATATACGGAGTAGAAAATGTATTAGAAGATTTCGGAATACACCCAGATAATTTCTTATTATACAAATCTTTAGTAGGGGACACTTCAGATAATATACCTGGAGTGAACGGATTAGGAGAAAAGAATGTAGTAAAGCTTTTTGAGTTTGTATCAAAGCCTGAAAGGAAAACATTGCAGGACATTTATCACATCTGCGAAAATCCTCCTAAAAAGTCTGTCTTATATGAAAGGATACTAAATGTTCGTAAACAAGTAGAGATCTTCTACAAGATTATGAATATTATGGAGCCAAACATTTCTGAGGAGACAGTTGTAGAACTTATGGACAAGTACCATACAAAGGCACCGACCTTAAAGAAGTACGACTTCATAAAACTATACAACTATGATAAGATGGGAAATGCTATATCAAATTTGGATCTTTGGATAAATCTATTTTCCACATTGAATAATTATTAAATAAGTTATGACACAACAAAGATTAACCAGTTACGGACACCAGTTCCAAATAAAAGTACTTTACTCCTTACTAAACGACAAACAGTTCCTTCAAAACATAGCAGATGTAATCACAGCTGAGTATTTTGAATCTCCTGCACACAAATGGATCATTGGAACTATTCTAGAGTACTATAGCAAATACCACACCTATCCTACAATGGAAGTTCTTAAGATAGAACTTAAAAAGGAAAAGAACGAAGTGTTACAAGTATCCATTAAAGAGGAATTAAAACAAGCCTACACCGCTACACAAGATGATATTGATTATGTAAAGGAAGAGTTTTTTAACTTCTGTAAGAATCAGAAACTAAAAGATGCTTTACTAGCTTCAGTAGATCTTCTCACAGGCGGAGAGTTTGAAGGAATCAGAAAGATTATTGATGAAGCGTTAAGGGCTGGAAGCACAAAAGAAATAGGACACGAATACGACAAAGACATCGAGTCCAGATTCAGAGAAGAGGAAGATAAAAAGATCCCATTCCCTTGGAAAGTATTCAATGACATTACAGATGGAGGAATAGGCGGAAGCAACCTTATGCTTTTATTTGCACCTCCCGGCATAGGAAAGTCTACAGTGGTTTGTAATATTGCATCCCATTGTCTTAAGATGGGATTTAATGTAATCTACTATACTTTAGAGTTGGATGAGAGGTATGTAGGTAAAAAGATTGATTCTATCCTTACTGGAGTAGAAGTCAAGATGCTTAAGTTCCACCGCAAAGAAGTAGAAGCCGCAGTTAAAAATCTTAAAGGTAAGATTGTGATTAAGGAATATTCTCCTGGTAGGGCCTCACTAAGTACCATAGAATCTCATATAAAGCAATTAGAAGCCAATAACGACTTTATTCCAGACCTAATCATCATAGACTACCCGGATCTTTTAAAGCCTCGTAAATCAAGGAAAGAAAGCAAAGAAGAACTAGATGATATCTATACCGATCTAAAAGGAATGGCTAAAGATCTTAAAATTCCATTCGTTTGTCCTTCCCAGATTAATCGTATGGGAGCCAAGGATGAGATCATCGAAGGGGATAAGGTAGCCGGAAGTTTTCAAAAGATGATGATAGCGGATCTGAGTGTATCTCTATCCAGACGCAGGAAGGATAAGATAAACAATACAGGAAGATTCCATATCATGAAGTCTAGATTAGGACCAGATGGGATGACATATTCCGCTAAAATAGATCTAGGTAGAGGCTTTATAGAGATTTCTGAGGACCTATTTGATGAAGAGACTGATAGTCAAGACACTGGGTCAAAAGGAGATTTTAGTTCGGATGATATGTCTATGCTAAAGAAAAAGTTTCTCAAGGCATAATCTCATAAGCATCAAAAAAGTGGCAAAAAAAAAGCTGAGCAATTGAACTTTTTTTCCATTTTCAATGGGTATTTATTTTTACCGTTACAAAAATTTAAAACAAAAAAACATGGAATTAGGATCAGAGATACTAAGTCAGATAACTATTTTTTCTAAGTACGCCAAGTACATTCCCGAAGTAAAAAGAAGGGAAACATGGGAAGAAATAGTATCTAGATATGAGGTTATGTTAATGCAAAAGTTCCCAAATTTAAAAAAAGAGATATTGGGTAACGCTAGTTATATAGTAGATAAAAAAGTACTTCCTTCAATGAGGGCCTTACAGTTCTCAGGCATAGCAGCTGAAGTAAATAATGCACGTATATACAACTGCTGCTACCTCCCAATGGATAGCGTACACTGTTTTTCAGAGTCCATGTTTCTATTGCTTGGGGGTACTGGGGTAGGATATTCTGTTCAGTTCCAGCACGTAGAGAAGTTACCAGAAATCATAAAGCCAGTAAAACAAAAAAGATACTTAGTACAAGATAGTATTATTGGATGGGCTGACGCTGTGAAAGTATTGATGAAATCATACTTTGGTAAGGGTGCTAAGCCTACATTTGACTACAGAGATGTACGTCCTAAAGGATCTAGGCTTATTACTGCAGGTGGAAAAGCGCCTGGACCAGAGCCTCTTAAGATCTGTCTTACACATATAGAAGCTATATTGGATCGTAAACAAAACGGTGAGAAGCTATCTACCTTGGAAGTGCATGATATCATGTGCCACATTGCTAACAGCGTATTGTCTGGAGGTATTAGAAGGGCTGCTATGATCGCATTGTTTAGCTATGATGATGAAGAAATGCTTACTTGTAAGTACGGTAATTGGTGGGAACTTAATGAACAAAGGGGAAGGTCTAATAACTCTGCAGTATTGGAAAGAGGCCAGATTACAGAAGAACAATTTAAAGGTTTATGGAAGAAGATAGAGTTGAGTAACTCTGGAGAGCCTGGGTTCTATTGGACAAAGAATGCTGAGTGGGGAACTAACCCATGTTGCGAAATAGCACTACGTCCATATCAATTCTGCAACCTTTGTGAAGTGAATGTATCTGATATCAAAGATGAAGAGGATCTATTTGACAGAGTGCGTATAGCTGCATTCTTTGGAACTTTACAAGCGTCATTCACTGATTTTCATTATCTCCGTCCTATATGGCAGAAGACTACTGAGAAGGATGCTTTGCTTGGAATAGGTATGACAGGTATCGGAAGTGGAGAGATCTTGAAGTATGATCTTGAAAAAGCTGCTGAGATTGCAAAAGAAGTAAATGCAAAATACGCAGATCTTATAGGAATCAACAGAGCCGCTCGTGTAACTTGTATAAAGCCTTCAGGAACAACATCTTGTGTATTGGGTACAGCTTCTGGAATACACGCATGGCACAATGATTATTATCTCAGAACAGTAAGATTTAATAAGAGTGAAGACATTGCTAAGTATCTGATTGCAAACCATCCTGAGATGTGTGAAGATGATGTGTTAAGATCTCACGATACCTTGTGTGCAAGGATCCCTATCAAAGCACCAGAAGGATCAATAATGAGAAGCGAGACCCCAATAGAGTTACTAGAAAGGGTAAAGCATTTCTCAGTTAATTGGATTAAGAGTGGCCATAGGAATGGATACAATACCCACAACGTATCAGCTACGGTATCTCTTAAAGAAGACGAGTGGCTTCCAGTAGGAGAGTGGATGTGGAAAAACAGAGAGTATTATAACGGCCTATCAGTATTGCCTTATTGGGGAGGTACTTACCAACAGGCTCCTTTTGAAGATATTACTAAAGAACAGTATGAAGAAAGATCAAAGCACCTTACTTCTATGGACTTGACTAGTGTTATGGAGGAAGATGATACTGTAAACTTTGGCCAAATAGCTGCCTGTGCCGGGGCCAACTGTAGTGTCGAACAATAAATTACAAGAAGGGATTGATTATTATATAGATGAGCAGACTGGATACTTTGTATTCACTGCTCTCTATCTTTCCCAAAGAGGCAAGTGCTGCGGTAATAAATGTAAAGAGTGCCCTTACGAAGAGAAGTGGTTAAAAGGAAATAAAAATTTGGCAAAAGAAGAATAGTTATTATATTTGTTAAAATTAATGTTATGATTATATACACAATCTTGATATCTTTAAACTTACTTGGAATGGGATTCCTGTTTTATGTTTATGAAAGACAGAAAGAAGTAAACACAGAGTTTTTAAAAAATGCAATTCTTAATAATGCAATATTAGAAGTGCTAAAAGAAACCGTAGAAGAGCTAGAAAATCAGATTACAAAATTAAGTACAGAAAAAAAATAAGGGTTATGAAAGTAAATTCATTAGTATGCTGTGTCTTAGGACACCCAGGAGTATTAGAACAAGATCAGATCTACACAGTAAGAGAGGTGACTTCCCAAGGAAACATCAATGTTTTTGAAGCAGAACCTCCCCATCCGCACAGTTCATTTTTCAGAGAAAGATTCGTAGAGGTTCAATCTCCGGATGAGATCCCAGAGATATTAGCAGAAGTGATGCTTGATGAAATTGAAAATTAGATTATGATAGTAAAGATAGAAAAGCTAAATCCAGAAGCTGTAATACCAACTTATGCAAAAGATGGGGATGCTGGAATGGATCTAGTGGCTATAAAAAAAGAAGACGTATCTCCTACTCAAGTAAAATATTATACAGGCCTTGCGATGGAAATTCCTTATGGATATGTAGGATTGATCTTTCCAAGATCCTCTGTCTTCAAATCCGGACTATCGTTAAGCAATGCAGTTGGAGTTATTGATAGTGGGTATAGAGGTGAGATTATGGCGGTGTTCAATAAAAAGTTTGGTATGAACCTAACCAACTATGAAGTAGGAGATCGAGTAGCACAGATAATGATACTGCCATATCCACAGGTTGAGTTTGTTGAATCAGATAAACTGTCGGAAACAGAAAGAGGGTCCGGCGGATTTGGCAGCACAGGAAAATAAAATAAAATAAAGGTTATGAGTGAAAAGAAGTACGTCACGGTGGACACACCGCAGACATTGAGGGATATGGTTCAACATATAAAAGCATTTGATATAATTGCTTTTGATACGGAAACTACAAGTTTAAATCCAAGGAAAGGAAAGATAATAGGACTATCAGTATCAGGGGAAGTAGGAGTAGGGTATTACATGCCAACCATGGTATTTAAAAATGGTGAACTAACAGACGATCTTATATACGGAGAAAGTTGTCATGATCTTGCTAAGAAAGTATTAACGCTACTTTGCACCAAAAAACTTATAGGACATAACCTTTCATTTGATTCTAGATTCGTAAAAGAATTTTACGGGATTGATATAATACCTGCTATATACGCAGACACGATGCTATTAGTACATACAGTAGCAGAGGAAGGTGCAGGAGAAGGCGCAGGCAGTTCTTTTGGTCTCAAAAATATTGCAAAGGTTATACAAGTGCATATTGGTCTTGACATGGAGAAAGAGGCTAATGAAGAGCAGGTGGAACTTAAAGAGTCCATAAAATCTAATGGAGGCACGACGACAAAAGATAATTATGAGATCTGGAAAGCAGACCTCCCTATACTATCTAAATATGCTTGTGCTGATACTGACTTAACTCTTAGGGTATTCAATTACTACTTAGAAAAACTAAAATCAGAAGGACTAGAGAAATTCTTTTTCGAGGATGAAGTGATGCCTCTATACAAGGAAGTTACAATCCCCATGGAAAGCAACGGCATGTTGTTAGATATGGATCTTATAGTCCAATCTAGAGAAGAGATTATAAAAGATCTTGAGGAATACAAAGCTATCGTAATCAAGACTCTTTTGAAAGATCCTAGAGTAAAAGAGTGGGTTATAGATAAGGCTCTAGAAAAATTCCCTCCTACACATAAAGGAAGCTATGCACAACAGCTTATAACAGAATCAGGTTACTCCTTACCTAAATCTGAGAAGACTGGTAAGTATACAATGAATGCTGCGACACTAAAGACTCTTGAAGAAGGTCCTATCAAAGAGTATTTAACAACTGGCAACATGGATGTCCTAGACGCTGATCTAGCTGTAAAAGTCAGTATGAGGCTATGGAAAGATAGTCAGGACGGGGATTTCTTTAATATTCAATCTAAAGATCACTTAGGTAGTATCGCATTCACAGCTTTAGGGATGGAACCAATATCTGCTACAGACAAAGGCAAGGATAAATTTGATGATGATTTCATACAGTCCATTGCCGATAAACATGAGTGGGCTAAGAATCTTCGCATTTATAATAAACTTCTTAAGATAAAATCTACCTATATGGATAGGTTTTTAGATAAGGAAGAAGAAGGCATGTACTACTTCTACTATAAGCAACACGCTACAGTATCAGGTAGATACGGATCTGATGCACAGCAGTTGCCAAGACCTAAAGAAGAAGGAGAAGAGGATCCAATTGTTCTTAAATATAATAACATGATCCGTGCGTTCTTTGTTTGCAAACCGGGAACAGTATTCATAGATTGTGACTATGAATCACTTGAGCCTAAAGTATTCTCTCACGTAGCTGATGACGAAGGGTTGAAAGATATCTTCCGTAATGGGTGGGATTTTTATTCTACAATCGCCATTAAAACAGAAAAGCTTGATCAGTACTCCCCAGATAAGAAAGCTCCGAACTATCTAAAGAAGCATGCAAATAATATTAGACAGAAAGCAAAAGCATACTCCCTGGGCATACCTTACGGAATGTCAGCTTACGCCTTAGGTAAGAGTATTGATCTAAGTACTAAAGAAGCACAGAAGCTAGTGGACGGGTATCTTAATGGGTTCCCTAACTTGAAAAAGTGGATGACTGATTCTAAAGTGTTTGTAAAAAAAGAAGGGTATGTAAAAACACAAGTAGGAAGAGTTCGTCATTTACCAAAAGTTTCGTACCTTCACCAGAAGTTCGGTGACTCTTTATTAGAGTGGGACTTCCAAAATAAACTAGAAGGACAGTTGGGAAAAGAAATGGTTATGAATATGTCAAGGGATTATAAGAACGGTCTTAACAATAGTATGAACTTCCAGATACAAAGTTTGGCCGCATCTATAGTAAACCGTGCTGCCATTGAAATAAACAGAGAATTTAAAAAAGCTGGTATAAAAGGACAGGTAGTAGCACAAATACATGACCAGTTGGTTATGGAAGTTGATGAGACTATGTCAGATGAAGCTTGCAGAATAGTACAAGATAGAATGGAAAATACTACAAAACTATCTTTAGATTTAGTTGCAGTGCCATCTCTGGCACATAACCTAAAAGAAGGCCATTAAGAAACATAAAAAATAAAACAATGAGTAAATTAGTTGCATTACACGACAAAGTCATTCTAAAGAAGATTGACTCAGAAGACAAAACGGTAGGTGGTATTATTGTACCAGACATGGGAGCTGAAAAATCAAACTACTTTGAAGTAGTTAGCGCAGGTCTAGGTATGTACGATACCAACAACGGTAAGTACTTTCCTATGCACGTACAAACCGGGGACACGGTTATTGTGCCAAAAGCAGTAGTAACGCAAATCATTGTAGACGGTGATGAGTATTATGTATGCCGTGAAGTAGAAATCCTTTCAATTATTAAAGATTAAATAAACAGTTATGATTAAGACAGAATTTGGAACAGACCTCAAAAAGAAACTCCTAGAGGGAGTTAACAAGATTAATGCAAGTGTGTCCTCTACACTAGGTCCTGCAGGTAGGAATGTAATCATTAGAGGTGCTGATGGTACTATTAAGATTACAAAAGATGGTGTTACGGTAGCACAATCATTTACAAAGCTTGAAGATCCTATTGAGGATATCGGAGCTCAAATGATTAAAAGCGTATCAGTAAGATCAGCAGATAAAGCTGGAGATGGTACAACAACTTCCACACTATTGGCATCTGTAATGGTGAACGAAGGTATTAAAGCCATTACACAAGGATCTAACGCGGTAGAAGTAAAGAAAGGTATTGATAAAGCAGTATCAGCAGTAGTGGCTGGTTTAAAGTCTATATCTAAAGACATCTCTTCAGAAGATCAGATTAAGCAAGTAGCAACTATCTCTGCTAATAATGATTCTGAGATTGGGACATTGATCGCTACTGCTTTGGATAAAGTGGGTACTGATGGTGTAGTGGCTATAGAAGAGTCAAAGTCTGGTGAGACCTCTTTGGAAGTAGTAGAAGGTATGATGTTTGACAGAGGTTTTAAATCTCCATACTTCGTTACAGACAACTCAACAATGCAAGCTGTGTTTGATAAGCCGTTGATATTCTTATATGATGGCAGACTTACCAGCACTGCACAGGTATTACCTTTGTTGCAAGCAGCACATGCAGAAAGTCTTCCTCTACTTATCGTTGCTGAAGACATTGAGCATGAGGCATTGGCTATCTTGGTAGTTAACAAAGCAAACGCTACTATTAAAGTATGTGCTGTGAAGGCTCCTGACTTTGGTGATCGTAGGACTGCTATCTTAGAAGACATTGCAATCCTTACTGGCGGTACTGTAGTATCTCCTACTAAAGGTAATAAGATTGAAAAGATGAAGCCTGATGAGTTCAAGCCATTGTTCGGTAAGGCTCGTATGGTAAATGTATCATCTAAAGATACCACTATCATTGATGGTAAAGGATCAGTAGAAGGTATTGAACAGAGGTTAAATGATATTAAAAAACAAATCGAGATTGCCAAATCTAACTTTGAAATTGAAAAACTACAAGAGAGGTTGTCAAAACTTACTGGCGGTGTTGCTATTATCAATGTTGGCGGTATGAGTGAGATTGAAATGAGAGAGAAGAAAGATCGTGTAGACGATGCATTACACGCTACTAAAGCTGCCTTAGATCAAGGTATCGTTCCTGGTGGTGGTATGGCCTTGATTAACTGTATAGAGTTGCTTAAAGAGTCTGTATTGGATTGTGATAACGATGATCAAGAACTGGGTGTACGTATTGTCACTAAAGCTTTGTACGCACCGTTTAAAACCATTCTTACCAATGCTGGTATTGAGAATGCATATGAGATTCTAAGTAGTGTAAAGAGTTATGCTATTGACGAAGATGATAGCATATGGTACGGATACAACGCCAAGACTGGGGAGATTCAAAACTTTTTCACAGCAGGTATCTTAGATCCTACTAAAGTAACAAGGACTGCTATTGAAAATGCTGCTAGTGTAGCTGGTACCATCCTTACTACAGAATCAGTAGTATACTTTACAGGAGACGAGAAGAAAGATAATATCGATTATAGTCAATTCATGCAATAAAAACAAATAATATGCAACAACAGAATCCATTAGCAAATGTAAGATTTGATCAGACTACAGGAGTAGTATGTGAGAACTGCGGAAGTAATATTTTTACAGAAGGTTTGTATCTTCGTAAGGTTTCTAAATTCCTAGTAGCTGCATCTAGCGATAAGGATCAAGTGATACCAGTACCAACATTCTATTGTATCAAGTGTCAACACGTAAACAAAGAATTCTCTCCATTAGGTATGGAAGAGGAAGTAGAAAAAGATGATAGTAACATTTTTTAAAAATAAAGGTTATGACATTAGAAGAGATAAATGAAGGTATAGAAAATTGTAATAAAAGATTAGACGATTACAATATTCAAATAGAAGCTTTATCAAATAAAGAAGATTTAATGTCAGAAGAAGTGCAGGCGCAATTTCATTATTTAATAACAGAGATTGAAAAGACAACAGAAGATCTAGAAGATTTGATAAAACAGATAGAATGAAACAAGCAATAGCTTTATCAGAAAGTATATCTCCAAAAATAAGAACAGAGAAGAGAGAAGGACAGAAACATATATCCTTCTCTCAATACTCTGTATACGAGGCCTGTCCATATCGTTGGTATCTTACTTACGCTAAGGGTCATTACTTATTTACAGCAAGTATTAATACTGTATTTGGTACAGCTATACATGAAGCCCTACAACAATACTTAGCTATACTATTTAATGATTCTGTAAAAGCATCCGATGCTTTCGATATGGTAGAACACTTTGAGAAAGTATTTAGAGAAGAATACGTCAAAGAGGTTACTAACAATGGAGGAGCTCACTTCTCCACAAAGCAAGAGATGGCAGAGTTCTATCAGGACGGAGTAGAGATACTAAACTACTTTAGAAAGAAAAGATTGGCATACTTTTCAACTAAAGATATGGAGATGCTAGGTATGGAAATACCAATCCTCACAGAAATTAGAGACATAGAAGATACATTTTTATTCCATGGGTATATAGATCTAGTGCTTAGAGATAAGACTGACGGGACTATATACATTGAAGATTTTAAAACTTCTACTAAAGGCTGGAGAGATTACGAAAAGAAAGATGAGACTAAGCAAGCTCAAATTCTTTTATACAAGAAATACTTTGCAAAACAGTTTGGAGTAGAAGAGGCCAAGATTATTCCTAGGTTCCGTATACTTAAAAGAAAGCTGTATGAAAATGCGGACTTCCCTCAATCTAGAATACAAATACACGAGCCTGCTAATGGAAAATCTAAAGTACACCAAGCCGGACAGCGTCTTATTAATTTTATAAATGAGTGTTTTAATGATGACGGAACTGCAAAAGAAAAAGTACATACTAAAGTAGCCTCTGGAAATAACTGTAGGTTCTGCGCATTTAAAGATAGACCTGATCTTTGTGATAAAAAAAATATGGGTTAAGTATAATTTTAATGTACTTTTTATATATTTATTATATATAATTACATTATGAAAGATAAATTAAAATTAACAAGTGTTAAAATACACAAAGATCTATCTGAAAATTTCAAGGTAGAAAGCGCAAGGACAGGGTTATCATTACAAAAATTTGTAAACAGGACTATCCATTTGTACCTCACTGACCCGGAGTTTCAAGTTAAAATGTTGACTTATAACAACTTAGCAACCAGTGGAAGTCTATAACAAATAAAAACAAATAATGAAAGCAGGTTATATTAAAAAAGAAGACAGGAAAAAAATCCTCTTCATAGGGGATGATATTAGGTTTTTTTCAGGCATCGCAACTATCTCCAGGGAATTAGTACTAGGTACTTCTCACACTTTTAACTACGCATGTATAGGTGGAGCTATAGATCATCCAGATAAGAATAAAAGGATGGATCTATCTCAATCCACAAATGAGATAGCCGGTATACCAGACTCCTCAGTTATATTATATCCTACAAATGGATACGGAACTCAAGACTTCATAAGACAGTTAATAGCTGTAGAAAAGCCTGACTTACTAGTATTCATTACTGACCCTAGATATTACGAGTGGCTATTCAGAATAGAACAGGAGATTAGGAAAACTATTCCTATGGTATATATAAACATCTGGGATTGTGAGCCAGCCCCTCTATACAACAAGAATTACTACAGATCATGCGATACGTTGTTAGCTATATCAAAGCAGACAAAAATATTAAATGAGATAGTATTAGGAGAGTATGCTAAAGATAAAATCATTAAATACTTCCCACATGGTATTAATGAGAACAACTTCTTCCCAATAAGGAAAGAACACGACCAGTACTCAAAACTACAGGCCTTTAAAAATAATCTACTTAAAGATAAGCCATACGAATTCGTATTACTATTCAACAGTAGAAACATTAGAAGAAAGTCTATACCAGATACAATACTAGCGTTTAGACACTTCCTAGACCAACTACCATCAGAAAAAGCAGATAAGTGCTGTTTAGTACTACATACCCACAAAGTGGATGACAATGGTACAGATTTACCGGTAGTTATTGATCTGTTCATGGGAGATAGGAGAGACCAAGTAATATTCTCAGATCCTGGAGCAGGAGTAGATTATATGAATATGTTATATAACTCTTCAGATGCTACCATACTACTGTCATCTAATGAAGGTTGGGGGCTATCGCTTACCGAGTCTATGATGTGTGGAAGAATGATTATTGCAAACGTAACTGGAGGCATGCAAGATCAAATGAGGTTTGAAGATGAGAAAGGAAACTGGATTGAGTTTGATGAATCTTTCTGCACTAACCATCTAGGAAAGTATAAGAAGTGCGGAGAGTGGGCTATACCAGTATTCCCTTCCGGTATTAGCATACAAGGATCTCCTCCAACTCCATACATCTCAGATGATAGAGCAGATTTTAGAGATGCATCTAAGGCTATCATGGAAATATATAGTATGGGGACAGAGGAGAGAGATAGGAAAGGATTACTAGCAAGAGAGTGGGTAACTTCTCCTGAGTCTATGATGAGTGCTAGGGCTATGGGTGAGAACTTCACAGCTGCTATATATCACACTTTAGAAAACTGGAAACCTAGAGAAAGGTTTCATATTAAAAAAATAGAGGATAGACCATTGAAAACTCTAAAACATTATATATCTTTGTAATCAATTGTTATGAATAAACTTACATGTGTTGTTTCTTGTCCGATAGATGTTATCTCAGGTTATGGATCCCGTAGTCGTGATTTTGTTAAAGCTCTTATTAAAGCTAAGGGTGATGAGTGGGATATTAATATTCTATCTCAGAGATGGGGTGAATGTCCTTATGGAGCTTTGAGTGAGGCTATACCAGAAGAGATGGACTTAATTAACAGGGTGATATCCCAGATGGAAAAACAACCTGACATCTGGTTTCAGATTACTGTAGCTAATGAGTTTCAATCTGTAGGGAAAGTTAGTATTGGCGTATCTGCTTTAGTAGAGACTACAGTATTACCTGCTGAGTTATTGGAAGGGTTAAATAGAATGGACTTCAACATAGTATCTTCTAACTTTGTAAAAGACGTAGCTAAAAATACTAGCTTTGATAAGTTAGATCAAAACACTAAACAAAAACAGGAAACTGTTAAATTAGTAAAACCTATTGAAGTTTTATTTGAGGGTGTTGATACAAACAAATATAAGAGATTAGAAAAATCTAATTTAGATTTATCTGAAATAAAAGAAGAGTTCTGCTTCTTGTCTGTAGGACATTGGCTGGCTGGTGATATAGGCGAGGATAGAAAGCAGCTGACTACACTTATCAAAGCATTCTTAAACGCCTTCAGGGACAAGAAGAAACGCCCTGCTTTAATCCTAAAGACAAGCTTAGCAGGCTTCAGTATTATAGAAGAAGAAAAGATTCTAGATAATATAGATGTTATAAGAAAGACTGTTGGCGGTGATATGCCTAATATCTATATTTTATATGGAGAATTGACTGAGGAAGAGATGAATCATCTGTACAACCATGAAAAGGTAAAAGCATTTGCTCTAGTAGGTAACGAAGGATTCGGTAGACCTTACTTAGAATTTTCAGCAGCATCCAGTAAACCAATAATAGCATCTCCTTTCAGTGGACATGTTGACTTTCTTAATGAAGAATATAATATCTTTGTGCAAGGAAAAGTGGATCAGGTACATCCATCAGCAGCTAATCAATTTCTTATAAAGGAATCTAGTTGGTTTAAAGCAGATCCTAAATCAGTAGAGGATTCTTTAAAGGCTGTGTATGAAAACTATAGCAAGTATGTAGACAATGCAAAGCGTCAAGGCCATCAATCCAGAACCCAGTTCAGCTATGATAAAATGGTAGAAAGATTGGCTGAGATCCTTGAGAAGAATGTCCCTAAGTTAAGCGTTCCTCAAATGATAAAACTTCCAAAGCTTAAAACTTTATAATATGACAAGTTATGAATTTGTAATATGGCTAAAAGGATTCTCAGAAGCATGTAATGATTTCACTACAACACCAAAGCAGTGGGATCGTATCAAAGAAGTTTTGAATGAAGTAGAAGATTATGAAGAGAGCGTTGGGCTAGATTTTGAAATAGATGATTTTGAATCTGAAACTCCACCATATAATCCTTTTTCAGGAACAATCCAAACATCAGGTAGTACTGGATTTCTTAACACAGGAGGTGGTAACACAACAACAACTGTATGGAACGATAAAATGGGTTGTTGGCACTATACAAACTATCCTGAAGGATTTGGATACTACACAAATAGCACACTGGGTAAAACAACTCCAGAAGAAACAAAAAAACAATTATTAGATTAATATGCAAGATCAATTAACAACCTGCCGAAAATGTAAGAGTCCGTTGTGTTACGAACGTCATAACGATGGAGTGGTGAGCTGGGACTGTCTACAGTGTGGATTCACTACAAATACTCTACTGTTGAATAATACAGAGACTGTAATATCATATGAGTCTATGATTCCAAATCTATTTAGGGACATTAAGTATCTAGATGAGGATGGGTTTATGTGGTATCCAACAACAATTACTAAAGAAGGGGTGGGTATTGTATTCGCTGATGGTTCGTCCAAAGATAATTGGAAGTGGGCATTCGCACCTCACATACCTGTAGTAGAGGAAGAGAAGGAGAGATTCAAAAAGTCAGATGGAACCTACCATCAATATAAGACTGATATGAAACATGTGTTACATTTCGATCAAGAATATTTTTCAAGGGCTTTAGAAGCCGCAGGATTAATTTAATTTTATGGTACCTATATCATATTGTATAACTACACATAACGAAGGGGAAAATTATATAAAACCTTTACTAGACAGACTACTAAAACATTTACAACCAGAGGATGAAATTGTAATAGTAGATGATTTTTCTACAGAAAAATCTACAGTAAATACATTAGATGAATATAAAGATAGAGTTAATCTATACTTTAATTCCTTGGGTAAAGATTTTGCTGCACATAAGAATTTTGCTAAGTCAATGTGTAAAAAAGATTACATATTCTTTATAGATGCAGATGAGAATGTTCATGAGAATCTTCTATTGACTATCAAAGAAATACTACTAAACAACATAAACATAGACATGTTTTTAGTCCCTAGGATAAACGTAGTACCAGGATTAACTCAAGAACATATTCAGAAATGGGGATGGAATGTTAATGATAAAGGGTATATTAATTATCCGGATCCTCAAACTAGAATAGTATTAAACAAGCCAGAGATAGCATGGGAAGGAAAAGTGCATGAAAGATTAGTAGGGCATGACACACATGCTATGCTTCCATTTGAAACTGAGGATTACTGCCTGCTACATATAAAGGATATTAAAAGGCAAGAAGCTCAAAATAATTTCTACAATACTCTGTAATGAATATACTATTCCACTCTAATCAATTAGGAATTAGAGGAACTGAAGTAGCTTTATATGACTATGCCCACTATAATGAAACTATATTAGGTAATGTATCTTATATAGCAGCTCCTGCTAATTCTGATATGTCTTCTTTAGAAAAGTTTAAAAGTAGATTTGGAGATAGAGTTATATTGTATAATACTTTTGGAGAGTTAGGACTATCTTCTTCTTATAAAATAGATGTTGCTTATTTTATAAAGGCTGGATTTAATGATGGTATATTATTTCCTGGTGCTAAAAACATTGTACATGCAGTGTTTGATGCCTCTGACAGACATGGAGATGTGTATGTAGCAGTGAGTGAGTGGCTGGGTAAAAAGCACAATGTAGACTATCTTCCTCACATCGTATCTCTACCTGATATAAAAGAAGACTTTAGAGATTTCATTGGAGCATCTCATAGTGATATTATATTTGGAAGATACGGAGGTCTTGATCAATTTGATATCCCATATTTAGGAGAAGTTATCAAAGCCTCTGCGGATAAGGGAATTAAATTCTTGTTAATGAATACAAAGCAACTTAATTTTCAGCACCCTAATGTTATGTATTCAGAAGCTAATACAGACGTTAATACTAAGGCAGCATTCATCAATACATGCGATGCTATGATACATGGAAGAAGCGATGGAGAGTCTTTTGGTTTAGCGGTAGCAGAGTTCCTACATCAAAACAAACCAGTAGTCACTAACATACAATGTAGAGATAGAAATCATATACATGTTCTTGGTGACAAAGGTTTATACTATAGCAATGGCAATGAGCTGTATGCAATACTTACTTCTTTTGAAAAGAAGGATTACAATATTAAGCCTCTGGTAGATCAATTTAAACCTGAGGTCATTATGCAAAAATTTAAAATACTAATAAATGGCTGATTATAGTGGCTGGGATGCCGTATTAAAATCCACACTAGATAAAGAAGTTCAAGAGGCAGTTGACAGTTTAGAACCTAATGGGGTGTTATATGACGTAGGTGGGAATGTAGGATCCTTTACAGACTTAGTTTTACAAAAACTTCCTGATGTAGAGGTGTATATATTTGAGCCTATTAAAGATTATTATAATTACATTGTGGAACGGTTTCAAAATAAACCTAATGTAAAACCATTTAACTACGCTCTTATAGAATCCAATAGAGAAGTAGCTATATCTAGATCAGGAGACAATCTTGGATGGAATACTCTTTCCGAAATAGTTTCTTATGGACAACAAGAACTAGTATCAGGGAGATCTCTATCAGATTTAATCAATACAGATAAGCTACCTCTACCACAAGTTATAAAAGTAGATATAGAACAATCAGAACATTTATTTATAGAAGGGTGTAAAGAGTTGTTCAAAAAACATATACCAAGTAAAATAGTTATGGAGATTGGTTTTATACCTGGTCAACCTATGTGGCATAAAGAGAAGGATATGATAGAATATTTATTTAGCTTAGGGTATAAAAGATACGAGTACGAAAATAGAACTGGAACTTATGATGCAGTCTTTAGTAAATAAAATAGCTTTTATATTCGCACACCGTCCTACGGACGTATGGAACACGCCTTTGAGCGTGGTTAAAGAGTTTGAGTCTAGAGGATGGGAAACAAAAATATACTCTATATTTGATGTGTATGACAATTATATAGACACTAACATACAAAAGCTTATTGATGATAGCACATCAAAAGAATTCAACCCAGACATTATAATGTACATGGATTGGGGTAGATTTGATTCTCCTTTACTAGATAGTAAAAATATACCCGGAGCTTTCTGGGTAATGGAATCAGGAGACGATCCCCAGAACTTTGAACGTAATTCTAGCAAAGCCTCTAAGTTCCATCTTACTTTAACTCCAGCCCACGACTCTTACTTAGAATATAAGAGGAGGCACATAAACGCAGAATGGTGGACGCACTTCGCAGACAGCAATATACATAAGCCATACTCAGGGTTTACCCCGTTTGATGAACTTCCAAAGGTTAGATCTACTAGAGGCCCTGGAGGTTCTAATTTGATGGACTACCTTAGTCAAATAATGCCTGATAAGTTTATAAATAGAAATGGGTTATCTGGAATGGAGTATGGTGATTTCCTTAATAGCGGAATCATAGTGTTCCAACAAAGCAGATGGCATGAGATAACTAGAAGATTGTTTGAAGGCATGGCTTGTGGAAAGCTAGTTATTACAGATAGACTTCCTATTCAAAGTAATATAGACGAACTCTTTGTAGAAAACGAAGATATAGTTTACTACGATAGTTTGGGAGAGTGTGTCTCTAAAATAAACTACTATCTTAGTGAAGAGGCTAAAGAAGATAGACAAAGAATATCTTTGAACGGACACAATAAAGTTATGAAGAATCATACCCAAGTACAAAGAGTTGATACTATTTTAAGAAAGTTTAAAGAATATTAATGGAAAAAAAATTCTCTGTTATAGTACCTACAATGTTCAGATGTATTGATATTACAAATGAACTATTAGCTAATTTATATGAAGATCCTTTTGTATCTGAAGTTATATTAATAGATAATACTGAAAACGATAGTAATGTTTCAAAGATATTATTTAATGATAAGTTGCAAATACACTCCCAAAATAAAAACATATATGTAAACCCTGCTTGGAATTTAGGAGTGTCTATAGCAAAAGAAGATTATATAGCCATAATAAATGATGATGTAACAGTACCAGAACAAATATTTACTGGGCTATCTCAAGCTAATATGGAAACTATGGGAGTAATTGGAGCTTGTCATCCATCAATACAACAGGTAGAGAGTCCTAAAAGATTTATAATAAATGAATTTAATTTAGTTGACATTCCTGAAAGAACGTGGGGATTTGGTATATTCATGGTTATGCATAAAAATCATTATGTAACCATACCAGAAGAAATGAAAGTATGGTGTGGGGATGACTACCTATACCACCAAAACAGAATAGCTGGTAGATTAAATTACTTAATGACATTCCCTATACAAACTAAAATGAGTACAACATCGGATGATCCAGCATTCGATGAAATAAAAAACAAAGACGTAGAGATATATAATACAAAGTACAAAGTATGAAAAGATACGAAATTATAAACAAGTTCATAAAAGAACGGGGTTATAAAGATTATTTAGAGATAGGCGTGTACACCGGACAATGTATGAGAGAAGTCATTGCAGAAAATAGAACCGGAGTAGATCCAGGATCCGAAGGTCATATAGCTGAAGAAGTAACTCATCCAATGACATCAGATGATTTCTTTAAGAGCATTAAAGGATCTGATAAGATGTACGATATTATCTTCATAGATGGGTTACATCATTCCTATCAAGTAGATGTTGATATAGAAAATGCATTATTACATCTTAGAGACAATGGGGTTATTGTAATGCACGACTGTAACCCAGAACAAGAAGTGTATACTTTAGTGCCGAGAGTAAGTCCTATATGGCATGGAGATGTGTATAAGTCTGTTTTAAGATTTAGATCTAAAGGTAATCATAGTTTCTTTACTGTAGATACAGATTGCGGCTGTGGGGTTATCTCTAAAGATTCTAAAGGAGATACACAAAATGATATAGAAGATTATAAAAAAGCACTATCATCTTGGAATTATTTCTTTGATAATAAATCAAGACTGTTAAATTTGATAAGCGTAGAAGATTTTATTAAAACTAGCCTGTAATGACACTAGAAGAACTTTACGTTAAACAAGGAGCCAAGAGCGATAAAGGATCAACCCACGATTATATATCAGGATATTACTCTAAAGAATTTTTAGGTAAGAGAGATGAGAAAATAAAACTTATGGAGATAGGAGTTCATAGAGGCCCTTCCATAGTTTTGTGGAAATCTTGGTTTACAAACTCTGAGATAGTAGGAGTGGACAACGAAGATCTATACGAATCTGATCGTATATACGATAAATTAATAATAGACGATGCATATACAGATGAGTTCATAGATAAGTTTCCTGACGGGTACTTTGATTACATTATAGATGATGGTCCCCATACTTTAGAATCTCAAATAATATCTACTACTAAATGGATACATAAGATAAAATCAGGAGGAAAACTTATAATAGAGGATTTGCAAAAAATAGATTGGGTAGACCCATTAAAAAATAGCTTAGATAAATCAATAGTAAGTGATTGCAAAGTATTTGATTTAAGAAGTAATAAAAATAGATACGATGATATTATTTTTGAAGTAAATAAAAAATAACACATGAATAAACTTAATCTGTCTATAGGCATTCTTACATGGAATGCGCACAGTACTTTGCATAATACAATGGAAAGCTACAAAAGATCTGGGTTGTTGGACATGGTAAACGATGTCTGTATTTTTGCACAGGAAGGTAGCGACATCGATTATAAAATAGCAGCCAAATATAATACGGATGTAATACTCAGCCCTACTAACGTAGGTATAGGGAAGGGGCTAAGTACTCTAGCACACGCAGCAGAGACGGATAACATACTACTTCTAGAGAACGACTGGATTATCCTTCCTGATTTCTTTCCTATAGTATATAGTGAGTTATCAAAAGGTATGGATATGATTGAGAAAAGTAAGGCTGATGTAGTTAAGTTTAGAAGCAGAAGAGCTCCAGGAGAGCCTCTATATACTTTGCAATTTGCGAATCGAGAATTTGATAGTCCTAAACATTTATTTGAGTGTGTACATTGGAGAGAAAACCCTGATACTGATTTCCCTGATTACATAAGCAAAGATCTAGAAACAGGATTGTATTACGCTAAATCAAAGTATGCCAATCAAACAAACAATCCTTGTATTTATAATAAAGAGTTCTATATCAAAAGCATAGCACCGTTTTCCGGAGAAGGCAATGAACTAGAAGGAAAGATAGATGGGTGGTGGCAAGAACAAGATTTCACAGTTGCACACGGAGAAGGACTATTCACACATTACAGACTTGATCGATGAAACAAATAACGCTTGCTATTCTATTAGTATTTTTAGCTATTACTGCATTTACACAGCATACAGTATTTATTAAACATAAACAATATCAAACAAGCTTTGATACATCTTTAAAGTATCCTAAAAAAGTTTATTGGGTAGTAACTAAGAAATCATTAACTTGCATCACTAAATACCCCAGAACTAATAAATTTATACCAGATCCTCTACTTCCTAAACAGACTGATCTATATAAGGATTATAATAAGTCTGGATATGATAGAGGTCATAATTTTACAGCAGCTGATGCTGCTTGTGATTCTACATCTATGAGAGAGTCTTTTTTCTTTTCTAACATGACGCCTCAACACCCGACAGTAAATAGAGGGGATTGGAAACAACTAGAAGAGTTTACGAGGGAGTTATCTCTAAAGTATGATTCAGTAAAAGTATGGTCTGGATCTTGGGGATCCCAAAGTAAGATAGGAAGGGTTACAGTACCGACAGATTGTTGGAAAGTTATATACATTGTTAAAAATAAAGAGTGGATGGCATTTCATTTCTTTAATGTGAGATCAAATGTTTTAGGATTAAAAGCACATGAAGTAAGTATAAAGTTTATAGAAAAACAAACAGGTTATAAATTTAAATAATGTTATGAAAGTTGTAGATTGCTTTACGTTCTTTAATGAGCTAGATTTACTAGAACTTAGGCTTCGATTATTATCAGATGTGGTAGACAAGTTCGTCATTTGTGAATCTAATATGACACACAGTGGTAAAGTAAAGCCTTACTACTACGAAGAGAATATAGACAGGTTTAAAAAATGGCAAGATAAAATATTATATCTTCCTATAGAACAGTCTACTGCGGGTTTAAATTTTGACAATGTAAGTAGATATACTCCTAATAATGGATCATGGATATTGGAGAATCAACAAAGGATGGCTATCCAATATGCAGAAGAAATAATAGATGACGAGGATCTAGTACTTATAGGAGACCTAGATGAGATCCCAGACCCAAGGGCCATCACTGCTTTAGTACAAAACGATATAATAGTAAACGGTGTAAATAATGCAATATCATTCTCTATGTTATTCCATTACTACTATATGAACTGTCAGATGGAAGGGTATGATAGATATTGGAATGGAACGGTAGCTTGTTTGGGAGACTATTATAAAAAAGAAGGACCTCAAAAACTTAGAGACAACAGAAACCATTATACTAGAATACCTAATTCTGGATGGCATTTCTCCTATCTAGGAGGGCCCTCTAAAGTAAGAACTAAGATAGAATCTTTTGCACATACTGAATTTAATAGACCAGAGATAATATCAGAAGAGAATCTTACAGATGCTATAGAAAACGGTAAGGATATATTTAAAAGGAGTGGGATATCTTATACAGTAGTTCCTGTTAGCCAATATCCAGAACCTATTAGATCCCTAATGATTGAGTACCCACAATTCATTAAAGATGAAACTACAATCAATAGTTGATCAATCATGCTATGCAACGATAGCTACAATCACCAAAGATAGTTTTGAAAAGCTTAACTTGTTTTTTCAATACAACGGTGAGTTCATAAAACGGTTCCCACAGGTCATTATCTCCACAAATAGATTGGATGACACCCCAATACATACAATCAACCAATATCACAATACATGGCGTAGATTGGTCCCTAATTGCATTATACTGAACTCTACTGTAAATAGAGGGCATATGTTCGGCACCATAGACTTAGAAGAGACTATATTAGAGTATATAAAGAGAGAACTGCCGGAAGTTCAATATTTATGGAAGAGTATGGATGATGTAATAACTACTACAGACCTACTTGAACTGGAAGTGGAGGAGGCAGAATTCTATTACTTACCCGGATTTAGCTATGAATCCATAATAAAAGCAGGTGGAAAAAAGAATCTACGTAAAGTTTATGAAACGTTTGACACAGGGTTTTACACTCCTCAAACTCCTTTTTTTATTCTTGATGTCACTAATATTGATACTCTTTACGGGAGTGATATCAATACTAAAATTACTATTTATGAGGAAGCTAAGGCACAAAACCAAGCTGTAAAGCCTTGGGATATGCCATTTGATATTAAGTTTGATTGCGAGACTCACTTAGGAAGGACTACCAAAGATCTAAAAAAATACTGTTTACTTAAAGATCAGTTCGAGGATCTCCTTGATATGGTCGAAATAAATAAAATAGGAGACCCATCCCATAAAAATATATATTTTGAGAAGCTGGGAGTCTGCCACTATCATTTTTATAAAGATTTGATATATAATGTATAATAACTATCTTTGCTATAGATATTTATATACGTGAGAAATTTACTTAATTTATTATTAGAAGCCCCCATGGACGATGCTACAGCACAGAAGATGCTATCTTCTGGTAAGCAAGTGTCCATATATTATCAAGGAGATAACGATTCCAACAAAGGCTGGAAAAAGATAGAACCTATTCGTATAGAAGGAGAGGGTGATGATAAGGTAATGGTAGCCTATGAGATAGAAGGGCTAGGCAAGAAGCCTGTTCTTAAGAAGTATGTACAGAAGAAGATAACTAACTGGAATGTACTAAGCACAATCCCAGCTACTACCGCTGCTAAAGAGAAAGAGAAACTGTCTAAGGAAAAACCTAAGAAGGCTCCTGTTAGTAGAGTTGTTGTTAAACAAAGAAAGTTTACTGGGGTTAATGATAAAATATGTGAGGCTATTACTAATAAGAGATTAGTTAAGATGGAATATATGGGAGATGAGGAAGAGGCTCCTGGATGGCGTACCGAAGTACAGCCAGTATGTTTTGGGTCTAGAAAAGGAGTTAACTATGTTAGGGCTTGGGTAGGATCCGGTAAATCTGTTAGCGGTGAAAAAAGCCCAGAGAAAAAAGCCCTTCCTGGATGGAGATTTTTTAGAGTAGACCGAATTAAGAATTGGGATGTAGACTCCACAAAAACTTTCACAGCACCACCTAAAGCAGACTTTAATCCAAAAGGAGACAAACTGATGGACACTATATTCTGTATATCAGACTTTGCACCAGACACTCCTTCTGGGGATGGACAGCTCCAAGAAGCCAGTATGCTATCAGCAATAAAGGAGGCAATAAATATTTTCTAAAACTATGAATATGAACCAGAAAAGAAATAAGGAGGTAAAGAAAAAGAGAACAGTGCCTTTTCTGAATTATACAGTTAGAGACTTCTCTGATTACAGTGAGATATCTATGATGTCAGAGACTCAAAAAATAGTATTTGATAATCTTATAGATGCAATAAACTTTAGCATACAAAAGAAAAAAGAGTATGCTGAAATTTTCAAACTAAGTGAAGATAGTTCCGTATCTTTGAGTAAAGATAATTGGACTTCTGCTATAGAAAAAGCAATAGATTTCTATGCAGAGTTAGAAGATTATGAGAAATGTAAACAGTGTAAAGATATTATCCAATCGATAAGTTATGAAAAAAGAATTCGATCCGCAGAATAGCCACGATCAAAATGTTAAGGTAGCTATAGATAAAATTATAGGACAGGAGACTTCTTTTAGAAAAATAAAAAAGACTCAAGAAGACCACAAGAGAATATTATTCATTAGAATAATGGAGTCTATTATAACAGTTGAGGAAAGAGCAGTCGTTTTAGATGAGGTTCATAGTATGGACATGACTAAATATAATCAAGTATTCTTTGATGTAATAACAGATTTCCTCACATTCAGCTTCAATAAACAACAGATAAACCTAATTAATTTTTTCCTATACGATAGGTACTGCTCAGACGGATCTGTCCTAGATCTAGTTGATGAAGACAGTAATGTAGTTCCATTAAACACACCAAATGATTTGTGGTACTTATTAAATAAAAATGCATAGTTATGCAAATAAAATCATTTAAAAAGCAAAAATCAAACAGAGGCCAAGACTTGAATATAGAAAGACAAGAGATTGAAAGGGCCATGCGTGATACAATGTCTAACAAGGCAGCTGCTAAATTTCTTGGAGTATCCTTCACAACCTATAGAAAGTATGCAAGGATGTACAGGAATGGAGAAGGCGTAACTCTTTACGACTTGCATAAGAATCAAGCAGCTAAAGGCATACCTAAGTTTAGTAAAAGGAGACATGACAAAGCTTCTATTGTAGATATAATGGAAGGTAGAGTGTCAAAGACTTTCGTATCTATTAAGATATTAAAACATCAAATGCTCCAGCATGGCATTATAAAAGAGGAGTGTTGTAGATGTGGATTTAAAGAACAAAGGATACTGGACTACAAAGTTCCTTTAATTATGAACTTTAGGGATGGGGATAAAAAGAACTGGAAGATAGATAATGTAGAATTTCTTTGTTATAATTGTTTTTTCTTGTGTGTAGGAGAAGTATTCACGAACAAACAGCTATCTGTTATGGAAGATTACACCGACCTTAGATCTGTAAGTATTGATCTAGATTTACCAGTAAAGCATGAAGAAGCCATTAAGGAATCAGTTAACTTAGAAAATAAGTATATTTATAAAGAGGAAGAAAGACCTGATAACTTTGGTGATGATTTAATATCTACATATAGAAAGTGATGGCTAGAAAAGACTATGTTAATAAAACAGCTGACGATCTTATAAAAAAGAAAGATGCGTCTGAAAAACTATTAGCATTTGCAGGAAGAGCTTCAGGACTTACTGCATTCTTAGTTAACAAGTCCAAGGGAGAGATACTAAGGAAAGAAGCTGATAAAAAACTACCAGCTATAAAAGAAAAGTTAATAGAGCATAGAGGGTTTTACGAAAGAAAAACAATAAAAAGCGATCACATTAGAAACTTAAACAATGAGATCACCAAGTGTGAAAAGTTTATTGAAGGGTTGGGAGAAAAAACTACTCTTGAAGATCTCAAACTTATTTTGGACTGGTACTATAAAACCTCGGAGAAGTATGGATTTTGATGCCGAAGACTTGTACATTATAGAAGTCATAAATAAAGATATGACTATTAAAGAAGTTCTCGTAGAACATGAAAGGGAATTGTCTATGGCTATAGTTGAGAAGATATGCTATGCAATGGATAATAATCTTAAAAAAATTAACATAGCTAGGATAATAACTGATTCAATAGCGATAACACTGCACACATCATTACCCAGCTTCCAGGAAACCCTGGAAACAAATCTTCAAAACCTAATCAAGCATGAAGAGTATGAGATGTGTGTGATAGGTAAAAAGCACCTAGACATGCTAAAAGAAAAGCCTAATAGGAAATATTTGAATATATAGATATTTATAAGTAACTTTACAAAAATAAAATAAAAATGAAAAAAGCACTTAGTATTATTTTAATAGCCTTGTTTGCAATCTCTTGTGGTGGATCAAGTGAACCATCAATCGATACCAATGTATCAGGTACAGACGGTAGTGTAGATACTTTACAACCAATACTAGATTCTGCAGCACATGTTCTGGATTCAACTCAAGCCGCAGAAGACAGCGCATACGCTGCTGATCATCCTTATCAACAAAAACGCAGCATTAAATTATAAATAACTGGGCCTAACCGGTATCGATTCGTAATCGGAGGGTAGTACCACACGCAGAGACACCGTACTAGTTCTCTTTAAATCTGTACGAAAGAATAAATGACGAGATGTCAACTATGACCTTCGATGACCTTATGGCCTTCGTTGGTGCCGATGAAGCAACATTTGCTTAATCCGCCGAGGTGTCTACAACCTCGCTTCAAACAAAGTGGAATATAGAGTTTCCCCGATCGACTCTTTAAATAAGGACTGGGGTGGTGGTTAGCTGTCTCCGGACATCCCCTTACTGATCAGCTTGCAGATCAAAACTACGGTGCAAATGACGGGGGATCTCCCTCTTGATTGTTAGTACTAAGCGTGTGAGATGCTGGTATTATTGTTCATTGCGAAGACGTGGGTTTGTGGAATCGGACCCATCTAGTAGGAATACTAGATTAAAAACTGGATGAATTGCTGGAACTCCTATAACATAGGACAATCAGCAGCCAAGCCTAAAGTACACTTTAGGAAGGTTCAACGACTAGCGGAGAGATAAAGGTCTCTTAATAACCGCACTAGCGTCCAGCACCCAGATCGGGTGATGATATAGTCTGATCCTCTTGGTAACAAGAGTTGTAGTTCTTTACGAGGTTGTCTATGAAATCTAAAGTTTCATAATGAGATAGGTTTGATTTCATAAAATTTATTAAAGTAGATACAAATTGTATATTTCCTTTAATATATCCTTTTGATGAATCAACTCTATCTAAAGAAGCTCTAATAGATGGATGGGTTTTTTTATTATAGACAGGAAGTTCTAGTAGCATTTTGCTATAAGGACAAGTGCCTTTTTGTAATTCCCATTGATTTTTTAGATCTTCAATTGTTATAGAAAATTCTTTAAATCTCCTTTTACAAGTATTAAAAGTGTATTTGTAAGGAGTAAACAAGTCTTCTCTATTTCCAGAATGTTTTGATATGTCATATCTATTTGATCTAGATATATTAGGTCTAACAAGATGTCCATATTTTAAACTACAAACTTTAGAACAAAAGTTTTTTCTGTTAAGTTTATAGTTCCTGGTCAACTCTGTTGTAGGCTTAGTGGCTATAGATTTGCAAAAATCACAGACAAACTCCGTTAGCTTTCTATTTTGTTTATATTTTAACATTTTTATGTTTTATATAAATATGTGGATCTAACAAAAGAATACAAATGCGAATCCCACTAGGTCCACTTAGTTAGTGTAGGTTTAATTACGAAGGGGGGTTTTTACCCCCTTTCTCTTTTTATATATGCAGCATATTTATAATAGATTTAAGCAGGTTTCATAATATTGGGTTACAATTTTTAAAATTAATATTATGAAAAAGTTTATTATATCACTATTCAAAGACAGTAACGACATTAATGAAAAATCTGTCATAGGCTTCCTTTCCTTTGCCATGATGGTAGTATTTGCTGCAGCAGATATCATTAGCGGATATATGGGTAAAGAGCTTGTAATTCAAGAGTTTATATTCAATTCCTTTCTTTGGATGACTTTAGGATCCTTCGGTATTGCATCTGTAGATAAGTACATCAATAAAAAATCTGCAGATAAGCAACAGGAAGAAGAGGGAGTTGTACAGTAATGGAAGCTTCTAAAACAACTACATTCATATCTAATAACTGGAGTATAATAGCCGGCATACTTACAGTAGCTTTTGCAGCCGGAGGAATATTCAGCGAGTTCAGGTTAATGAGATCTGAGATGGAAGAGTTAAAAAAAGATACTGATATAAAAATACAGCAAATTATAGACGAACGTGCACGTAAAGGCGACTGGCTAGAAGAACAGGAACAGCGCATTGATGATCTAGAAGAATGGAAAGCGTATGAAGAAGGGAGACAATCCAAGTAATTTCTTAATTATAATAAAAAGATATAGTACTTAAAGCATTGGTAGCTTTTAATTCTATATCTTTTTTATTTAAAAAATGGCTAGATATTATAACTATATCCAAAAGTAAAAAGGCTGTGACTACAGTAAGAACCGCAGATAGTATTATTCTATCTAATATTGTATTTTTCATAAGTAATGGTGTGTATATAAATATATGGATCAATATATAAAATAAATTTTTTTATATATATTTTATATTTATCTTTGGTAAAATTAACAGTTATGAACAATACAAACATCACTCCAGAACAGCAGATGATTATAGAAAAGGTTGAGTATCAACTATCTAACATCAAAGATCAGGATCTTCTTTACTCATCTATCAGGGATCTCCTATATAATATCCCAAACAATTACGATCTCGGAGTAACAATCAGACAATTATTTAGTTAAAAACCTATAACAATATGGCAGAGTTTTCAAAACAATGGTGCGAGATTTGGGACCCATCTATGACTCATGACTTTGATATTGAGGCAATTGCAAAAGACATGTATAGAGATAGATACTATCCCATAATATGTGAAGGTATGGGGTTTAGATCTATATATAAAGATCACCACGGTAGAGTTTGGCTAGGTTATAATGTAGAAGGCGGTAACAATCCAGTATGGAAACCTTACAAGTCAGTAATTGCAGAACAAGTACAAAAAGCAGCCAAGAATGAAAGTAGCAGTATTTAGTGACACTCATACCAAACACAAGCAGATAGAACTGCCTGAGTGTGACATTGCTATATTTGCAGGGGATTTAACTTCTGTAGGACATAAACACGAAGTAGAAAGCTTTCTTAATTGGTATGGTAAACAGAATCAGTGTAAACAAAAAGTATTCATTGCTGGTAACCATGATAAATCATTTGATAGAAAGTTCTTCCATAGCTTTGAAGATCACGATCTATTCAAAGAAAATGAAGATATTGGCAAGCCTGGGTGGCTGATAGATATGCTAGATCGTGCTAGGGTTATGTTTAATATATATTATCTTGAAAACGAATCTATTATGTTAGAGGGTTTAAAGATATGGGGGAGTCCTATGACCCCAAGCTTCTACAGGCAGTATTGGGCTTTTAATGCAGATAGGAACGAAGAAATAAAATCCTATTGGGATAAGATACCTAAAGATGCTAACATCATCGTGACTCATGGACCAGTCCGAGGTAAGCTAGATTATATACCAGAGAGTAGTGAATATGTAGGTTGTGTAGATCTTAAAGATAAGATAGAAGAAATTAATCCTATCATGTTTATTTGTGGTCACATTCATTCAGGAAGAGGCATATATAATACAGATAAAACGTTGTATGTCAATGCTTCTATAATGGATAACTCTTATAATAAACAAGGTGATCCTATGCTGTTCAATATAAATGTGGATAACTTAAGAGTTGATTTCTCATAATAAATTAGGAACTGCTCAAAAAACATTCTTATATTTACATAAGTTCTTTGAAATAAAAAAGGGCCGATAAAAATCGACCCTACTATTTAAAAAAACTATTGGTTATACTACTTCTGTTTAGAAGCAATAGACCAACCAGCACCGACAAGTGTCATAATGCCGCCGATAACTTCTTGAAAAAGAACGTCATCTACTAATCCTTTAGCTACTACGATTCCGCCAACAAATGTTAAGGCGTGTCTAATAAGTCCGAGTACTTGATCTTTCATTTTATTTGTTTTAAATTAAAAAAGATTCATAACATTTGATCACATATAAATATCTAAAAAAAGTAAAATTAACTAGCCACTAGGCCGGTGGATCGAAAACCCAGGAATGCCTCTTAACAATGCACAAATGTCCTCTAGATCGTTAGCTAGCGGTGAACGCAACTCCACTGGGGAATAGAGTTGCAAAAAGGTTGATTGGAAACTAGGTTAGAAATGCCAATCGTAAAAGCAGATGTCCACGCACCCATCTTCTGCTTTCCTAAAATGTACTAAGAGAAGCGGTTGAAGCTGTAGTTATTAACTAGGTGGATGAAGGTTGAAAAAGGGTTTGTAGTAAACAGTGCACCCACCTCCACATTTAACGTTAATAACCAGAAACCCTGAAAGACCCACAGCTTCTCTTACATAGTCAGGTGGCGGAATTGGTAGACGCTTAAGGCAGGGCAGTATCTCAGTTATACATAAGTCCTATCCATACAGGTTCGAATCCTGTCCTGACTACGCAAAAACAAATGGCCTAGTTCCTTACCTCGTAAGAGATGGGTTTGAAAGCTTTGACACGCACGACAACTTGGAATGGTGCACGCTGAACAAGCTCTGTGAACGACCACGAAGAATACCTCACTGTGCGTAGGTAAGTTTCAAGTTCTTCTGACCGTGGGGAAAGGCCCACTCTTATAGTCAGGTGGCGGAACGTTTTTGTACATAATTTTCATTCCGTGGTGGTACGTCACAGGTTCGAATCCTGTCCTGACTACAGCTGTTGTTCTTTGACATATAAGGAGAAATAAATTATGGAAACATTATCATTCATTTTAGGGATAGCGTTTGTGGTAGTTATTGTAATTGCAATAGTTGCTGTTTATGCTTTCGTTAAGGTAAATCAAGTAAAGAAAGAAATTGATGATACTCAAAGAGACGTATCTCATAACATAGAAGAAGTCTACAGGCACCTAGGAGATCGTGCTGATGAGATTATTCGTATGGTAGATTCACGTTGCGACAAATTAGAAAACAAATTAATTAACAAAAAGTAAAATAAGTTAAAGAACAACAGCATTGGACCTATAGCTCAGTCGGTTAGAGCATCTGACTCATAATCAGAGGGTCCCTGGTTCAAGTCCAGGTGGGTCCACTAAACATTTAAAAATTTTCAATTATTAAATAATGGCAATACAAATACCAGCACCTAGAGACAGAAATTTATATCTATCAAAGCAAGTAGATCAATTCAGTATGAATGAGATTGGCAAAGCTATTTTAGAAATAAATAATGACGATGCTTATTTAATAAAGCTGTACGATGTACATAATATATCATATACTCCATCTCCGATAAATCTATATATAGATTCTTACGGAGGTCTTGTGTATCAATGCTTAGGACTTCTCAGCATCATGGAGAAATCAGTGGTACCTATTCATACGATAGTTACCGGATGCGCCATGAGCTGCGGGTTCTTAATATCTATATCAGGACATAGAAGATATTCATATGATAAATCTACTTTTTTATATCATCAAGTGGGCGGAGGAGCCGGAGGAAAAGTTCAGGATATGGAAGAAGAGATTATCGAAATGAAAAGACTTCAGACTATCATAGAGACCCATACTATTAAGAATACTAAGTTGACTAAAAAAATGCTTAGTGAAAACAAATCTAAGAAGATTGACTGGGTGTTCAATTCTAAGGAAGCTTTGAAGAACGGTATTGTAGATGAAATAATTTAACATATAAATTAAAAATAACAAAACATTAATAGTATGAAAGCAACACTAGAGTTTAACCTACCAGAAGATCAGGATGAGTTTAATTTTTCAACCAGGGGTTCAAATTATTATATAATCCTTTGGGACATAGATCAATGGCTTAGATCTAAAATGAAGTATGATGATACTTTAACTGATGGCCAGTATGAAGCATATGAAAAAACTAGAGAAGAACTAAGAGACATGATGACAAGCAGAGGTATAACATTTGACGATTAAAATATAAAAATGAAAAACAGTAAATTCTATGTAAAAACTCCTTTCAAAGAAAGACTGATTGATTTTATGAAAGGGTTATTGTTTTGGAAAGGTAGGAAGAAAGGCATGATCCATACTAGAGATATTAAGTGGGATGACATCCGTGCTGTGTTCTTTCCTAATAGCTTCTACGAGAAGTACAAATACTTAGGATCTGTACCATGGAAAGAATCAGGAGATATCTTTAAAGCAATGGAGCCACTAGTTATATTCATGGATAATAAAGCAAAACCATGGTGGTGTCCAAGATGGTTCTTAAGATTCTTACATTTGTTTGGTTCTGATAATTCTATTGTAAGAGTTAGGAATAGAGTCTTATCTAACTTACTACAAAGAATAACTAAAGGCTATTTAATCTTTGATTATAAAACAAAGTGGCAGAGCTACGATCTTAGAATTAGTGTATATGGCAATAGACAAATGCAGGACCTGTCTGATGCAATAGAGAGTAAGTTCTATGATGATGGAGTTAGGGTACATTTGTATGAACAAATCCTAGAACTAGACCCAGATACAAAGTACAGCTCAGGACATCTACCATCAGATCTAAGAAACGAACTTGATAGGTTAGAAGATTTAAATGAAAAAAAATAAAACAATATGGAAAACAATCGTAGATCATTTTTTAAAGGACTAGCAGCATTCGCTAGTGGAGTAGTAGCAGCTAAAGTAGCTACTTATGTACCAAAGAAAGAAGAACCAAAAGAAGAAATACTCGTACCTAGTACCATTACTATTACTCATGAAGGAGAACTATATCATCCGCTTGTTGTAAAGAAGACTGATGCTGATAAAATGGAACGTATACAATCCAATGAATCACTCAGTATAAATCAATACAAAGGAACAATCAGAAAAGCAAACGTATGAGCCTAGAGCCTATCCATAAGTTTAACGGAGGTAGAGGGGCAACCCTCTGCCACTCCTGTAGCGTAATCATATCAGAAGGCCATACAGGCTATCTATACTGCAAAGAGTGTGATCCTGTATACTACAAAGCAAAGCAGGAAGAAGAGATAGAGATTGATTATAAAGACGAATCAAAGTATAGATTGTATAGATCAGATGGAGTACAGAAGAGAGGCGACAGTATTATGTGGATAGAATGGAACGAAGACGGCACATTCAAAGATAATCACGATGAACCTGCTGTTGGAAGGAGTCTTATTTTAGATGGGAATAGATTTAGTTATACCTGGTTGACAACTCCTATAAAAGAAATTTTGGAGCAGAAGGAAAAGTTCATTAACTTTACAACTAAGAACAGCCAGTATAAACTATACACGTATGAGTAAAGCTTGTTATACCTGTGGTATAAGGTGGCCGTTATTTATGTTCCGTACAGACAGAAGAAAGTTTAAACTTAAAGTAGCTTTAGGTAAAGTAAGGAACTGTAGAATATGTTGTCATAAAGCATCCAGGGAACCAGTGGTCAGATATAACTTTACTACAAATAAATTCGAGATAGTAAAGTTAAGATTAGTTGAACGTTTAAAAGAGCTACTATCAAATTAAAAAATAATGAGGTATAAAATGAGACCGAAAGGAGTAGGGAAAGTGATAGTGGAAGAAGGTACTAGATACTACGATACTGAGTATCCGCATGATTTTCCTATAGGTAATTATTTTGTAGATAAGTTTAAATGCCTCCCATCTTTTTTCGATAGTGGAAAAAATCGTTACAGGATGGACGTGCATAAATGTTTTGAAACTAAAGACTTCTCTTTAATATGGACATATAACAAACCTGCAAAAGATGGAATTGATACAATAATGCAAGTATTCGAAGGAGACGCTATCTTGATAGTTATTAAATATAAAGGCACTCCAAAGACATCAGCGGGCTTAAATTATTTTGAGATAGAAGAGGAAGAGACATCTCCAGACTACGCTTTATTATCAATATATCATAGCAATGTAGATTTACTATATACTATAAATAAAAAGATAAGTAAGTACATACAAGATTCAAAAGTAAAATCTAGGATATCACTAGTAACAACTACTCGTGCTGGTTTAGGTACAGTGGAACAAAACATAAAATCTACCAACATAGATATTCCTCTAAACTACGGTGAAGGATTTGTAAAGATACATGATAAGATTGTAGATAAGTTAAATGAAGATAAGGGTAAAGGCTTAGTACTTCTACATGGAGTCCCAGGAACAGGTAAGACCAACTACATAAGACATCTGTGCGGACAGTTGAAGAAGGAGATTATATTCCTCCCTCCCTTCATGGCAGATAGCATAGCCAGTCCAGACTTCATAACATTTCTTCTGGAGCATACCAATTCCATATTGGTAATAGAGGATGCGGAAAAGGTAGTACTGGATAGAGAAGGAGATGGCAGCAGTAGACAAGGAGTGTCTAATCTGTTAAACATTACAGATGGATTGCTTAGCGACTGTCTGTCAATACAGATCATCGCCACCTTTAATACTAGCAGAGATAGAATAGATAAGGCATTATTGAGGAAAGGGAGGTTGATTGCAGAATGGAAGTTCGATGCACTCAGTGTAGAAGATACTAACAAACTATTGAAGAGTATAGGAAGAGAAGACAAGGCAGATAAGCCTCTGACACTAACAGAGATCTATAACATGGACGAAGAGGTTAACGTAGTGCAGGAAGAAAGGAGAGCTATAGGTTTTGGAAGATAGTATTTATTAACAATCAAAATAGACAGTTATGGCAAACACAAAGAGTCAGCAGCAGAAGTTGTTTAACTACCTTCGCAGGACAGGTAAGATCACAGCTAAACAAGCAGAGAAGATGTTCGGTACAAAGAATCTTCGTGCTAGGATCACTAATTTGCGTGAGCAAGGATGGGAAATCGAATCAGTTCGTAATCCAAAGAATCCACGCACTGTTACCTACATGGTAAAGACTGTTGCTTAATTCACAAAGCCGGAGGGAGAAATCTCTCCGGTTTTAATTAAAAAGAACAACATGGCAATAATTGGAGTTTTTGGATACGCTGGCTCAGGGAAAGACACCGTAGGAAATCTTATACAGTATACTTTATCTAAAGGATCTAACACCTCCTTTGAAGAAGTTATAAAAGATTACAACATACATGAGTGGTGGCTAGAAGAAATGTCCAGCTGGGAGATTAAAAAGTGGGCTGGTAAATTGAAGACTGTTGCATCCCTGATCACTGGGATAGATGTGGAGAAGTTTGAGGACCAGGAGTTCAAGAAAACTAACTTGGGTCCTGAATGGAACATACCTAAAAAATATGAGAGTGACGCTCTGTGGATAGCTGAAGATGGCGAATCATATGAAGAGTCTATGACTGTCCGTGACCTGCTACAGAGATTAGGGACTGAAGCTATGAGGGACGGTTTACATAAGAATGTTTGGGTCAATGCCTTGATGGCTGATTATGTACCTACTCAAGTACAATGGTCACAAGGTCCAATTGGTGGATATGAAGACGGACCATTACCTAACTGGATCATTACCGATACCAGGTTTCCTAATGAAGCTAAGGCTATCAAGGATGCTGGAGGTGTTGTAATAAAAATAGAAAGGCCTGGAGTAGTCCCTATAAATGACCACCCAAGTGAGACAGCTTTGAAAGACTACGATTTTGACTATGTGATACATAACAATGGCAATATAGACGACTTAGTAAATAATGTTAAAAAGTTTACTAATAGCTCTGTTTTTACCTCACTTTAATATATTTATTATATATGGCAATACCAAAGAACATACCATTATTCGGATTTGAAATATTCAAAGAAGTAGAGATGAATCTCGAACAGATGAAGAATATATACCCGTATTCAAATAACAATGATTCTTACAACGCTGTTGTGGATTTATGTATAGAGAGAATACGGGAAATGTCCGAAAAGAAAAGGGCAGATATGGAAGATAAGATTTGGGATTAATCCTGTTTTAAAAAAAAATTTATGGCAAAAAAATCAGTTATCAAAAAAGCGGCTAGTAAACCAGCCCCTTCTAAAACAGTTAAAAGCCTTGCTGAAAAGAAACGTGTACAGAAAGAAGCTGGAAGAAAAGCGGCTGAAACAAAAAGGAGGAATAAAGAACTCCTAGAAGGAGCTAAGTTCACCACAGAGGAGCCCTTCAAGATCACTGATCAGATAGTGCTAAGGAGAGAAAATGCAGAGATAAAATCACTGAAGAGACAAGTAGAAGAAGCTGTTAAGGATTACGAGCAGCTGTCAGATCTTTACGACATTGCTTTAGCTCTAAAGACTCAGGACATAGCAAAGATAAAGTCTCCTGAAGTAAAGCCAAACAACTCTATAAAGAATGAGGCCACCGCCATAGTGCAGTTGTCTGATACTCACTTCGGTAAGATTATCCTACCTTCAACAGTTAATGGCCTTAATGAGCATAACCCAGACATCGCTAAGAAGCGTATGGATAAGTTAGCTGAGAATCTAATATCCCTAGTAAATAAGGAGAGAGCAGAGGTTAAGATAGAAAACTTGGTACTTGGGTTGGGGGGAGATTTCATGGAGAATTCCATGTTGCATGATCACAGCCAGATGGCCACAGCCTTCTCTCAGATGGAAGAGCTGTTATTTTGTAGAGAACTTCTACATAAATTCATAAAGACAATAGCAGAGAATGGAAAGTTTAAGAAGATAGTACTTCCATGTGTAAGGGGTAATCATAGTAGGACTACTAAGAAGATGAACTCTACTATAGATTATAGAACTAACTTTGAATCAGTACTATATAATTTATTGAAGCAAGACTTCAACGATAGTATGTTTGAGTGGTATGCTCCAGATAGTGACATCTGTGAGTTCCAGGTATACAATAAAAGAATCCGTAGTCTACATGGATGGCAGGTAAAGAGTGGAGGAGGTATAGGAGGTCTTACTATCCCATTGAATAAGTATATTCTAAGGCTAGATCAGATCAGCAAGTGTGATTACAATTTAATGCATCACTATCACAGTCTGTCCTATCCTACCGCGAACTGTACTCTTAACGGTAGCGTATGTGGATATGATACTTTTGCAATGCAGATAGGAGCCAGCTTCCAGAAGCCGATGCAATCATTCCAACTGTTAGATAAGAACAGAGGATTTACAATTAAAGCACCTATTTTTTGCGATTAAAATAAAGTATATGAATCAAGAGTTATTTGATTTCAACGCACAGATGTATTTGCACTTGCTGAAAAGACACGTATCAGATAAAATAAGTTTTACTGGTATAACGAAGTGGCACTCCTCACATCCGTATTACAGACTTAATATCTACGATGACATTCAGATATCCCAGGTATTAGGAATATACATGGCTTTCAATAAAGATTGGCTAAGCAAGTTTGATAACATAGTGGAGATAGGATCTTACAATGGAGGACTGTCTAGTTATTTGTATGATAGTAGAAAGGACGGAGCATTCTTCGTATCGTATGACATAGCTCCAGAGATAAACCAAGCAAAGCTAGAAAAGAAAAGAGAAGAGATAGATTTTAGGATCGGAGATTGTTTTGATCCAAAGGTGTATGCTGATATTAAATCATACATAGAAAGACCGGGTAGGACTCTTATGATATGTGACGGAGGTAATAAGACTCAAGAGTTCATAGAGTTCTCAAAATACCTTAAGTCTGGAGATGTTATAATACTCCACGACTATAAAGATGAGAGTTATGAAGAGCTATTCTTTGAAGCTAAAGACTATTGGCAATGGCCCTATATGTTTGAATGTTCTTACGACTCTATCAAACAAGCAGTAACAGATAACGGATTAGAAAAACTTGAATACGAAAAGTTCCTATTCTATATGTGGGGAGTTTTCATAAAACCATAATATATGACAATGTTAGAAGCCTTGATAGAAGCACACCCAGACACTGAATTTCTAATAGCAGATGGGTTCGATGATGCCATTATAGGATATCATCCAGGATCAGAAAGACTTATATATTCCATATCAAAGTCTATACAGATATTAATAGAAGAAGGCATGAGTGAAGAAGATGCTATGGAACATTTTTACTATAACGTAGAAGGGTCATATATGGGAGAGAAGACTCCTATATGGTCTGATGATACAAACCTAGTAGGATGGTAGGGATTATTATAATGGGCATATCAATCCTATGTAGCTTAGCATGGTTGGTATTTGGAGGAATAGATTACATAAAGAAGAGGGGGGATAATTAACCCCTCTTTCTCTTTTATACCTTTTGCCCTCAAAAGCAAAAAACCCAACTCACAAATGCAGACATATTTTTACAGGGACTTTGATTTTTTAGGAAACACACAGGATTATGAAAACATATCAACTGGGGAATTACATTCAAGATTGGCAGAAAAAAATAGCCAGGGTAATAGAAATAAACCAGAAAGGAATACTGGCAGAGTACGCTGATAGTCAAACGTACTTTCTTGAATGGCACGACATGAAGCCGTTAGAAATAACTGTACAACTAATGAAGGAGATGGGATTTACCGTAGCTAGAGAAAAAGACAACCCATACCATAAAGAGATAGGGATGTCTATATTACTCGGAGGTAAGTTCTACAACTCAAGAGGTATCATATACAACGACAATAGCATATGGACATTTAGCAATACTACTGTTCTATATGTGCATCAGATACAGAACATTATATCTATAGTAAGCCCTACCACATATCTTCAGGTCCAGTGTAGTTCCCTATAATATGATTACGCCACCACTTTTTAAACATGGAGTCAGTGGATAACTTGGGGATAATGTATTCCTCAATCAAACACATCAATATAAATAAAACGAATAAGGAAAGAAAGGTAATAAGTAATGTATATACCATAATTGTAAGTTTAAATGTTATGCCAGTAATCTATATCAAACATATTAGAAGTGTACTCTTCAGGATCCTCATGTCCTATAATCCTAAACTTGTTATTCATTATAAGACCTAGTCTTATCAGAAAAGGTATGACCCTATCATAGTATGGCCTCTGTCCAAAGCTACCGTGATTCTTACATATGATCCATGACCAGTCCTCCGCAGAGTGATTACCTTCTTTTATAATACTCATGCACTTCAAACAGAGCGCATCGTAATAAGACATAGGTTGTTCTATCATCTCTATAGGAGTGGACATCACAGATAACACCCTCACACAGTACCCAAACATAAACTTGTCTGTGAATACCCCTCTAGGTATTTTCCTGTTGTGTCCGAAGGATTTCTTATCCATATCAAAGAATGTATTGTATGGCCAAGTATAGGTGTACCCACTATCTACAAGGTAGACGTGTACCTTAATAGTAGAGTCAGCTCTGAACTTCTTGTCATATATAGGCTCGATCCTATATCTACCGAAGTATCCATTGTCATCTAGAAGCTTACTTACTGATTTAATGTTGGGCCTATACGGTCTACTGAACAGTAACTCATTCAATGATACTGAAAACTTATCACTCTTAAACTCATCATCTATCAGTAGGTCGCTCATAATTAGTTGAGGTTTATAGTTATCTCATCAATGATAGTACTGTCAACTACTTTGTCAGCAGCTTTAGCTTCTATGCCAACAATAAACTCAACAATCTGGGCTACTTTAATATAATCCTCTTCTTGCATATAGTATGTGTAGCATAATCTAATATTGAAGATAGCAACTTCTAAAAGTTCTGGCTTGTCTTTGATATTCCTACCCAAAAATAGAAGAGACTGTAGAGATATATTCATATACTCCTCTATAGTTTTTCCAGTATCTTTTGCATTAGCCTTGCCTATTTCTAAGGCTTCTTTAAACTCTTTTGGATCAAAATCTAAAATACTCATATGATTGGTTTTTGTTTACGTAAAGATAATTAAAGGTTTGTTGTCATTATCAATTATTTCTCCTAGAGTTTTAAGAATCCTACTATACCAAGTAAACTTGTCCAGTTGCTTCTGTGTCATAATCCAATTGTTATCTACCACCTCCCTAAGAATACCAGTTAGTTTAAATAGAAGAAAGTCTTTGAACTCCTCAATAGACTTATCCCCCTTCAAACTGTTACACTTCCTACAGGCAAAGACTTTATTGTTTACTAATGTATTGCCTTCTGATATAGGCAAGAAGTGATCCCTAGTGATCTCATCATAAGGGAACTCCTTCTTACAATAGTAACAGTCTCCTCCTTGCTTCATGTACTGATCGTACAGCTGTTGACTAAATTTTCTTTGGTTCATAATTAAAAGGGTAAAAATAAAGAAACATCACTAACCGGCACATCCTTCTCTTATTTATTAGTATCTTCTCCATTAGTTTTTACTTTAGCAATAAACACTTTCAAAGTCTTACCTTCATCTTGTATTGATATATGAACTATGTTATCTTTATTCCAATTAACATAAGACCGTCCATTCTCATCTACAACTTCTACTCTTACGACTCCTTCTTGATATTCCATAGTTGTTTGTTTTAAAGTACAATACCTTGAAAATCTTCTGGCCTTCCATCATATATCTCCTCATGAGGTCCGTAGTACCACTCATCATTCCTATCTTTTTGGAACTTGATTACGTAGTTACTAAATACAACTTCCCGGAAACCTCCTTCGTATCCAGGAACAAGTACCACTAGATCGGGATCTACTGTCTGTAGTTTTTCAATAAGATCTTTTACTGTTATCATATTGCTTTATTTAGTTGTTTAATTAAATACTTGATTGCATCCCATTGCCCCCAGGTTAAGTGGAAGCTATGATCCTGTGTAGTGTTTATATTAATATCAAGACCTTCACCATTAGCCCACTCTGTAATCTCAATGTAGTCAGTCTCTTTAGAGAACAAAGGGTCAAACTGTTTAAGTTCAGCAAATACTGATTGTCTAGAATATGTCTCCACTACAAAAGTTTCTTTATCTTTCTTACTATTCTTCATGTTATTTGTTTTTAGATTATACCTTTTTGAACTAGGTTGAGTATTACAATTCCCATAATACCCCCTACAAATAGTCCTAAAATAAAACCATTCCAATACTCTTCTTGCTTCATATGTTATTTGTTTGTGTTATATCCATAAAAAATTTTTACCTTTTTCTTTTTAGGTTTCTTCTTTTTCTTTTTCTTTTTTATAGGTTGATCATTCTCAAATCTTTCCCATAGTTCGCTATTGTTTCTCATAACTGATCAAACACTAAAGCATTACTACAGCCTGATCAAATGCCTTAGAAATCTTATCGTTGGCATATCCATAGTTCATATCCTTCATCTTCTGATCAGCGTTCTTATAATCCTTAAGGAAGTTATAGTAACCAGAGATACCATTGTAAGCTCCCCACAATGTCCTGTAAGCAGCCTCAGTAGTCTGAGTAGGATGACTGATAGCAAAAGAGTACACCTGATCTACAAGGTTCTTCATCCTAGTAGAGGCTTCCTTGTCAGACTTATCCTCTTTAACATTACCTTTCATCACAGTCTCAATGAAGTACTTCATCTCTAGATCAGATAGCTTCCTGGTAGTCATACTATCGAATGTCATGTTCACTTCATCCATGTACTTAGAAGCTATTCCCATGACCCTAGAAGCCTCTTTCAATCTACTCTCTGCTGATGCAGTGTGTGAGATGCTGACCTTGTTGTCGATGTTCTTAAGGGCTGCTGTGAGGGTATTGTTACATACTACTCTGATAGGCGTGAATCCTGCAATGATTTTGCTGGTACCGTCATGAGAGTTAGTCAACATGATATACTTCTCTACTCTCTCCCCATGCACTAGCATATCTTCTGGAAGCTTAGCTGTCACAAAGATCCTCTCACCTTTACCTAAAGCTCCTGCTGTCTCAAAGATAGCCTCACCCTTATCAATGATGGTATCAAAAAATCCAAAGGCATCTTTGTTTTGTACAATACTATACCTACCTTTAACAATACCAAGGATATCATTTGTGTCTGTCCTTACATTACCATAGTGGCCTTCTGCTTCTACCATTGTGCCAGCCCAACCTGGTGCATAGAGAGGACGCTTCTCTACTGTGTAATTCAATCCACCAAGTTCAATAGCTTGTTCTGAAGTCATTGCTTCTGATACATACTGTCCAAGACCATGCCATGCTTTCTCTCCGCGAGCTGCAAAAGATACCTTACCGTTTGTTTCGTTTAAGTTGTGTGCCATAACTGATTGTGTTTATTGTTTGTTTTGTTATAATTTAAAATCGTTATTACCATTTTCTATATTGAACTCTACTTCAATCTCATCTCCCTGATGCCTGTCAGATAGAAAGTCTATCATACCTCCAATCACAGATAGATCCTTAGAATCTATTAGCTGAAAGTTGAACTCCTTTACTAACTCTCCGCCATCTAGAGACCATGTCATTGCCTGTAGCTTTGCAAAAGGTTTACCTTTGTACACAACTACATCATGGTTTACAGTGAAATCTTTCTTTGATGCATGCTTCACTGAGCTGTTCCTGAATAGTCCACACCCTGCCAATAGGATGATGCCTAAAATTGCTGTTGCTTTTTTCATTTTGTTTGTTTTAAATTGTTGATATAATCGTTAACGAATTTTATTTTCCAGTCTCCTGTATGGCCGTCCTCATCTAAGGCATGCATGATGGCGTCTCTGATTCTTTGTTCTTCTATTTCTTTGGCTTGTTCAAATTCATCTTCCATTATAAATTCCTCATATGTTGGTCTGCTATTATATAATTCTTGCAACCATTCTACTGCTGTCTGTTTTGCCATAGTTTATAATTTTTCTATTTCTTTCTTTACTTCTTGCCAATAATTTACATTATCAAATTCTTGAATACCACTAAAAGCCCAATTTATTGTTATTTTGGGATTAGTATTAATTATCTCATCTACTGCTATTAATGCACATTGTTTAGCTGAATCATATAACATTAATGCATTTACAACAGATGGTATTGAATTTTCAACAAAAGATACGTGTACCTTTATATGAAACCTATCTACTAGCTCTTCTGCTTTTTCTTTTGGTGTCATAGTTTATTTATTATATGTTTCATTAAAATATTGATCTATCATATCTGAATCACTAAACCCAAAGAATATCTCAGCATTTTTTTCATTATCATTAATTTTCATCCAATAGTAAAAATTAAGCATTTGCTCTTTCTCGATTGCTTTGGCTTGTTCTATTTCCTTAGTGAATAGATACATGTACATATTCTGTCTAGTTAATTCTTCAACTAGCCAGTCTACTCCTGTTTGTTTTTCTCTTTCATTAAAGTCAAACTCTAACTGTTTCATTGTTTGTTTTTTATTTAATCATACAATATAATCCGTAGTCAATACTGACAATAGTCTGAAAGGACACACCATCAGCGACCTCACCTTTGTACACCCAGTTAGGCGTCTCCCTAGGATTGTACTTAACTCTATCATACCCTTCATCTTTAAGGAAGTCTCCTTGTTTTATAAACAAGTCCTCACACAATACCCAAGCACACACAGACTTATTAGCCCCCTTGTGTATCTTCTCAGCTACACTACGATAGTTCTTTAGTTTGCAGTTACTCATTACTAACTGCACTTCTGTTATGTCGTAGTATGCCACAGTCTTATCAGGGTACTCTACTTTCCACTTCATGTAGTTCTTACCCCTAGCTAGATTGAATCTTACTCTTATGTTTTTCATTCTGCAAATTTTATTTCAGTATACTTGTCAGTATCAACCTCATCGTCTTCATTTAGGTATACCTCTGTCTGCAACTCAGATACTACTGAGGCTGGGAGATATCCTACTGCATCTAATAAGGCTTGTGCTGTTATAGAAAACCTACCTTCAGTTGCTAAATCCGATGCAACATCATAGTCGTAAACAAAAGTCTCCATCATATCCTCATCAAAGAACCAGTCTATAAAAGATCCACGATCAAGTAACAATACCTTGCCCTCTTCTTTAGCAGGCTTGATTATAATATCCTTGTAAGAATTTAGAAAGTCTACCATGCACTCATACTCCCCCTTGTCTGAATCATTATACAAAGACTCTTCAAAATCTGAATGCAACTTCTGTAAATCTCCAAACAACATATCGTAAGGAGTTGGATCGTTAGGATGGGTAACACTGTAAAGCTGGCTGAATAGAAAAAACGAATAATTGTTGTTCATGTTGTTTAATTTATATTACAAATATAATAAAGATATCTTAAATAAAAAAACCCAGAGTGTAGAAACACTCCGGGGTAACTAACCACAATAAAAAATTAGGTTACATTCCTGCTCTCTGAAAGTAGAGCTTCTCTAATACTCTTTGATAGAAGGTATTGGGAATGAATGCATTATCTTCTTCTATGAGAACTAACTTACTAGGAATCATGAAGTCTAGCTTCTCTGTTCTGATCCTATAGATGCCGGGCATCATATCATTCTCGAATACATTCTTCTTCTTAAACTTAATACGAGCTGTGCTGTCGTATTTAAAATAAAGATCTTGTACCATAGTTATTTGTTTTCTTCATTATAAATCTTTAAACAATCTGGACATCCTATCTCTTGTACTTCTTCTATCCTAGCCCAGTTAGTACTTAGCATAGGAGTTTCACATAGTGTACTACTGTAGAATCCGGACTTAGCAATGTGTGCTGTGTTGTTCCATACGTTACCTTTGTTACCAAACATGTGGTAACCTTCTTTTAGTTCTGATACTTTCATGATGTTTGTTTTTATTTTGAATAACCTTTGATACCTTTCTTTCTTAGATTGCCTAGAGCTACGGATGCTTCCGACCCTTTCTTCTGGGAGCCGTGGATCAGTAGACCAAAGCTTTTCTTCCCATCGTATGCATGGCTGTCATCATGATCCAACTCCAGCTTAAGCTCCTTAGCCTGCTCCTCAGTGAACACTACCTCAGCATACTTAAGCTTGTTAAGATCGATCAGTACATCTGATCTGCCTCCCTTAGAACTTGTAAGGTTAAAGTTCTTAGGTATGTTATCCCTCCGTTCTAACCAGTATGGGATACTCTTGGTGTAGGCATAGAACTTCTTAGTAGTAAATAATCTAGCCACAGCCATCCAAGCATCAAAGTAAATCTGTGAGAAGAAGTCCCCTGATACGTGTACCCTAACTGTGTTAGCCTTAGGAGGCAAGCTCTCTACAATAAGATCAGTCATCTTGTTAACTGTCTTAAGACTCTTAAGTAGGTCATAGTTGTGCCACCTAGCAGTTCTAGTGTTAGTATACAATGCTTCTTGAGAGGCGGCAAAGCATCTGAATACTTGGTCTTTACCGTCCTTGATCTTTCCTGTTGATCGATCGGCGGAAGCCTTACATTCAAAAGCAAATGGACAGCTGTGTCCTGCCGGCAGAGAGAAGGTGTAGATGTCCTTGGATAATTTAGCGTTACCCTTTCCGAACTTCAGTAGTGTCTGTGTCTTCTTCATATTTGGTTTTTATTAATTGTTTCATTGCCAGATCTGCTTTAGATCTAAAGTCATCATCTAAGTTATATAAGTTGTCAAACTCTACTAAACCATGTGCAACTGTAGTATGGTTTCTATCCAAACTCTTTGCAATGTGAACCTTCTTGTTCCCAAGTACGTGAAGTATTTTATATACCGTATGCCTTGCTTTAACTACTCCTAACTTTCTTGAAGAGGATAGTATGGCATCTGCAGATACTTCGAATGCTCCAGCTACTAAGTCTATAACTTTTAATACTACTCCAACCTGTATCATTTTATATTATTTGTATTGTTATCCAAAAATTAAGACATTAACTTTCCTCTCTACTTCCTCTGCTTTAAGTTTATAATACTCATCTGTTCTACATAGATTATAATAAACTTTCTTTGAGTGTATAACCGTAGAGTGGTCCTTACCTATTATAGAACCAACAGCTACAGTAGATAGCCCAAGGTTGTATAACGTCATGCTAAGCACATGTCTAGCTGTGGATACATAGTCTGACTGTCTACTTCCTATAAGCATTTCTGGGAGCACTCCAAACTCTTCTGCGATAATTACTTTGATCTGATCTAAAAGTTCTTGCTTCATGTTGTTTGTTTTAATCTTCCGTAAAAAATGCTGTGAACTTATCCATACCAGTAGGCTCATCATACTCAGAGGAGATAACATCACCAGCCCAAGAACCTACATTAGTATCATCATCATCTCTATAATCTCCACCACCTCTACCATTGCCTGAGGATGTCAGAATAGATAATGGATGTATCTTCCACCCAGACTCCTCTTCATCATTGTGTAAAACCGTAACACCTGGGACTTCAGATAAGTCTATGTACACATTCTTAGAATGATTTACAATGTACTTAGTCTGAGGTCCGTCTATGACAGGAGTGTTTGAAAGGTCTGTGAACTCATCTGCAGCCAGATCATATAGGTTACGTTCAGGATCTTCTGTGAACAACTCCTTGTCTGAGTAATCTCCTGTCCATACTATCTTAGTCTTGTGCCATGGATTACCGGGAGCTAGTAACTGCTGTACGTGTACCATGTAGGAATTACCTACCCAAGAGTGTTCCATTAACTTTGCACCAAATGGCGGTACGAATTGTTTAGTATCTAAAGATACTGCTTTATAGTATTGTCCCATAGTTATTGATTGTTTTCGTCTTGGTTAAACTCTTCTTTATTTGCTGTGAATTTTTCAAAAGCATTATCAACTATAGATTCTATTTCATAGCTATCAAAAGACACATCTGATATAGAAATTTCTACAGTATTTCCACTAACATCTGTATCTATTTCAAAGTCACTAATGACATCTCTCCCATTGCGATCAAGTTCTTTTACTATCTCTCGTGCAATATAACTTATGACATCTGCACTTAGTTCAGATGATTCTGTCTCAAGATCTTCAACCATCTTGATTACATCTGATACAGGGATAAAGACATTTGATGATACTGTTCCTGCTGCTTTAAGCTTTTCTACGAGTTCTTTCTTTTTCATTTCCTAGTTGTTTTATTGTTTGATAATTTTTTCTTACAAAATCTACTAACTCTTGAAGAGATGCTGCATTCGATAGCTTGTTCAACTCTTCTCTCCAAGGAGCCTCTTGTTCTAATATCCAGTTTAATAAATCATAGTCATTGAGATGGTCAACACCTGATAGCTTTGTCATATTATCCGAATATTATTTCATTAAAAAATACTTGCTGAATGAATACGTCTGCTGTTTCTGCATCATCATTCTCATTCATCATATCTATAATATGTCTGCTGGGAGCATTAGATAATCTCTCATGAACTTCTTTGAGACTAATTGTAGCATCGTTATCTCCTTCTCCTTCATCATCTAATAAGGTCAAGGTCTTACCCATCCTTAGCATTTCCATTAGGACATCTTCAAATGCTAGGAACTTACCTGGGGATTCCTTAGATAACTTTGTCTTAGCCTCACCGTAGTCATCGTCTGAGAAGTCCAGACTTAGTCCATACCCTGAGGTTACATAGCCTAATCCATTACATAGTGCATTGTAAAAATACTCTTCTGATTCTTGTGGGGTTAATTTGATTTCCATAACTGTTTGTTTTTTGTATATTAATAATCATCTTCTAAACGTTCTCCTGCGTATGACTCGTCATAGTACCTATCCTTTCTATAAGGATAGTTATTGTCATAACAATCATCGCAGTAATATCCTGTTGAGTACCCGTATGCATCTTGTCTTAATTCTACATACGCTTCTTCCTTGGTTGTCTCACAACCTCTACATGGAACTTGGTGTTGCATAACTGTTTGGTTTTAATCGTAATCATTAATGTCGTATGAGTGTACTGATTGATAGGCTTCAAAAGATACTAAGTCTTCTGATATGTGATGCTTCATTATTTCACTTAAGAACTCTTCCTTATTATGACAAGGGTAATCTATAGAAGACCCATCAGAATATTTACGGAGGACCCTGGCCATTTTATAATCATCTATATACCCAGAACTCCTAGCCTTGTAGTAGTCCTTCTCATATATAAAATCAAATTCAATGTCAGGGATAACGAGTTTGTTCAACATCTTGATCGTGTTTTATTAGTGAATTAACAATAGACTCTGCCTCTTCCATACAACTATCCTCCCCATAATATCCCCAGCAAGAATCTACTTCTTCCATATGTTCATGACCATGATCACAAGTAGATAGTTCATATATCTTGTATCCGTATACATCTCCTGTAAGATATTGATCGTAGGTTTTAACCTCTCCTTCTAATACTGACTGTGCTTTATTAATGACCTCCTCATCTACTCTACCATACTCTTTAACTAAAGTCTCATTAGTAGCAAAGATGAATCCTACTTGTCCGCTATCCCACTTGTCACCAAAAGGTTTGCAGCTCATTGTAATACCGCTATGGTCATACAGATATAGATTGAGTATGATTGGAGGGTATCCTAATTCTTTCTGTACATCTAACCAACTGTTACAATCATTGAGATCGTAGTCATGCTTATCTCCTAGGTTATACCTACGGTGCTGACAAACCATTGTACCTAGGTTGTCCCATTCCCTTGGAGATTCTGGATTACTGTCTGGGATAATTTCTATCTCGTATTTTCCTATACGTTTTGTTTCTATGGCTTCCATAACTAATGTTTTAAATGTAATAAAAAAGGGGACAAGATTTCTCCTGCCCCCTTACAAACAACCAACCAACTAAACTAATCAAACACTCTTGAGATAGTTTGGTCCAAAGGATTAAACTCTACCTGGTTGTAAGAGTGGTAGGTTCCTTTTTCAAACACCATTCTATCATGTTCGTCGTGAGTGAGAACACCCATCTCGTTTAACATGAAGGTGATACTGTCTGCTGTTGCTTCATACTCGATCTCTTTCTTTGAGTCAAGGATGTGCTTGATCATCTGTCCTGTCACTGCTGAAACGTGTTCACCTTCACCGAGGCACAAACGTTTTGCTGTCTTAGCTGTCTTCTTACTTGCATTCTTCTTTGCCATTTTATTGGGTTTTGATTGTTAAAAACAAAGTTAATAAATAAATTCTAATTTTCTAAATTATTTAATTCTACATCTAAGCACCACTCTTTCATGGGTTTCAAATATGATAACTCAAACTCAGCCTCAGCCATATCCCAGTTATCATTGTAGTCTGCCATCTTATAATACATATAGTCACCGCATATATGAATACCTCCTGCGGAAGGATCGAATGCACAATTCTCATCAAACATAGAATTGTCTGGATCTATATAGATAATAAGCTCCGCTTCTACAGGATACTTTACAGATATACCAATTCCCTCTGAGTTTCTGTTTTCCCTATTGTTATCTTTAGTGGTTGTAAATTCTATATACTTTTCGATTTGAGCTACATCATAGTCGCTTAGAACTATCACTACCTTCTTAGGTCTGTAATCCCATAAGTCCTCCTTAGATAGATAAGGAGTCTCAAGTACAGCGTAGAAATACTGAGGCTCTTTTCTTCTTGCCATGTTACTAGGTTTCAGAATACATAAGAGATAGATACTGTTCTTTACTTAGATGATACGGAGTAGTCTTAGTAGAGTTAGGCCCCTCCTTAGCAATGATGATATCACCCTGGCGATAGATCTTCTCTGGATTCTTTATGTCAATCCGGATAGTCCAAGCTATACCTTTGACAGCATCATACTCTTTGTTATCATCCCAAGTTCTGAACCCTTCTTTCAAAGCCTGCTCTTCAGGTACATAGATCCAGTACTCACGCTGAGTAGATGTACACCAACATCTTACTGCAATGTAATTAGTCCGAGCCCTCCACCTAGATACGTTCTGATCATCAGTGTCTTTGTACAACTCATTGGGATCAATAGAATACAACTCATACAAGTCTTCGAACTCATACTCATATGGATCGTTCTTCTCATCCCATCTAGTCCTCTTCTTCTTGATCACTTGCTTGTCAAGTAGCTTTGGATTAGCAGCCTTGAACAACTCGATGACTCCGATACAATCGAAGTACAATCTGCGCATCTCTGCGTTCTTCTGTTCGAATGCTTCCTTTGTGGTGATCTGAGTAATCTCATCCCACATCTCTTGCATGAACTCACCGAAGTCTTTCAATGCTTCTGACTTGATGACTGCCCTACGAAAGTGTTCATAGGATGGGAACTTTGTTTTCCATAGACGCATGGCGTGATCTAGCGTCATGTTAGGCATACCTGATACGGTATAACTTGCTGTCTTGAAATCGAACTGTTTCATTTGCTTTTGTTTTGTGGTTTATAATTGAATTCTTATTTCTTTATCTTCTCCTACATACTTGCTGTACATAAGCTCTGTTAGTGTATAATATGGATTGCCTTTCTCATCAACACTTAGGTCCTCTCTTCTGACAGGAGCTCCACTAAACCATAGGTCCCTAACCTCATCTACATCATCGAACAACTGATTAGCAATTACATTTAACGCTGTAACAGAGTCGCTTTCAAAGTCTATATGTTCTTGTACAACAGGACCGTTTGTTACAGACAGTCTTACTGATACATCAATGTCATCATCATACCCTGACATATCTACCTCTACGGTATCAAACCATAGATCCTTAGGTACAGTAAGTACTAAAGGTTTTCTAAACTTGTAAGTGAATTCTTGCTGCTCTTCATAGCTGTCATCACCTAAAAACGCACCTTCCTCTACATCATATACAACCTCACCGTTAGTGCTGAATTCTCCTGCAAACGATCCATATCCTATCTCGTCTCCTATGAAGTCAATAAGATCATAGGCACCATCTTTCTTATTCCAGTCTATATCAGTATCTTTACCATCTACGTATAGATAATAAGATCCCTCATCATTACCTCCTTCCCATGTGACCTTGATTTCTTTAGCACCCTCAGATACTAACTTAGCTACATACTCTTTTGCTTTTTGTTTGTTGTTCATTGTTCTTCGTTTATTGTTATGTGATAGGATTGATGGACTGTATTGTTGTAGGTAAAATCTAGGCTATCAATAATAAACACCAGACTATCTCCCACTTCTTCAAACTTTTCTCTAGGTATAGACCAGTCATTGTACACCCATCCTATCTCTTCATCTTTGCAGGCATCATCTGTTTCTAAAGTATGGATTATTGATTCCAGTATGTAAGATTCCATAGACTTCTCAATCTCAGAATGCTCTTTAAATACTGGTCCATTGGCTATCTCAAATCTGAAGCTGGCATCTAGCTCATCCCAACAATGTGTACCTTCAGTATGTATTTCAATACTGTCGAAGTTTAAATATTTAGGAACTCTAATCTCAATAGATATGCCTTCCAAACAACCTCCATCAGATGTCGTATCTTTACCTTCTCCAATGAAAGACCCTTCATCTTTATTATAATACACAGCCCCATCAGCAAAGTAATCACCAGCCCAAGACCCATAGTCTATAGTATCAGATACGAAATCTATGACCTCATCAAAGAATGCATCTCCATAGTTAACCTGTTCACTATCTACAAATAGATTATAGCCTCCTGAATCATTGCCCCCTTCCCAAGTAACTTTAATCTCCTTACCCTCAGTCGCTAAGGCATCAAGCCACTGTCGCAGATCTAATTGTTTGTCCTTCATTTTCTTTTTGTTTTAGTTCTTCTAAATCTATTTCCTTTCTTACCTTCCTAGATTCATCTGCCTTCATCATCCAAGGTTGGACTTGAATATGTTTCAGCCAGTCTTCTACGGTAGGTAAGAAGCCACAGTCCTCATAGATATGATCATAGGCAATCTGTCTTACCTCAACCATCTTACCTTCTGAGTTAGTAACATAGTCACCGAAGACCTGCTCAGCTAAGAGCATCCCGAAAGAGTTGTGCAAGATAGCCCTATGCTTGAACATAGGCATGTTACCTTTGGTTGAATCGAACCATCGGTGAATGGCAATGTAATCAGTAATCTCTCCGCCATACTTTCTTACTGTAGACTTAGCGTGTAACAGTGGTGTACCCATTGTGATTTGTTTTTAATTGTTTGTAAATTTAATGCCGCCTTCGTGATTGAAGTTATTGTAGATCTGATCATCATCAGAATCATAGTCTTCAAACTCGCAATGTTCTTTGCAGTCAGGACATATACCGTAGTCTAGCATTACTGGATCGGTAGCTTCAGCACCGCAGCATGTTGATACTTTCATGTGATTTGTTTTTAATTGTTATCGTCATGCATTACTTTATAACACAAGTCTACTAAGAAGTCATCATCAATCTCTCCTTCCGGTTTTTCATCAAGCCATATTATTTCGTGGGTAGATGAACGAATGTCGTGGTTATCTATTTCTTTCATAGTAAATTCAAACTCCTTACCATTAGAATCTTCTACTGTACAAGAGTAGTAAGTTGTTACAGCGTACTCTTCAATGTTTGTTAACTTTAACATAACTTTTTATTTTATTTGTTATAGAAAATATCCGAACCTCTCTTCCTTTTCTGTAAGGAATAGATTGAACAGATGGTTTTGAAATGCTCTTGTACAATCTTTGTACCCTGTCTTAAGATGTTCATTCTCTTCTATCAATGTCCTGACTATCTCCTTCCTACCTTCTTCAAACAGTCTACTAGCTAGGAGTATCTTACCTTGAAAGGCTCTGCCAAGCGTAGCCATCTCTTCAAACTCTACTATCTCTATAGGGTATTCAATATTGTATTGAGTATCATCACAGAACTTAATACAATCTTTTAATAAGAAGTCTTGCTTAGCAGTAGTCTCTACCTTCTTGAACCCAACTGTATCACCAGAGTCATCCATACCATATATCTTAATATCTGAGAAGGATCTCTTGATCTGCTGTGCCATCTCTATTGATACAATGTAGCAAGGTCTACTCTGTTGAATGTCTACAAAGTATCCTGATACATTATCTACAATGATAGCATGGTTGTCAATAGCCTCTCTCCATGCAGCACCTAGCATTGAAGCTCCATATCTCCAAGGCAGTCTAGCTTCCCAATGATTATTTATCCAAGCATCTTTAAGTATCTTTCTAGCCACTGATACATTATTCATATTAGAGAGATACCTCACAGTTTTATACTCGGCACTATGAATACTATCTATCAATCTACTCTCATTGATCTCATATGTGCTAAGATCATATTGATACAGTGATGTTACACCTTTATCAAAGAACACTCTTATACCTTTACGATATAATACAAGAGCATTGTTCTCATCTATCTGAGAGAATATCTTACCATCTGCAGCAGTGGTGATACTATCTTCTCTATCAAAAGTAAAGTAGCTATTCCAATTATCTAACATCTCTTTTATAGATGGGTCGTGTTCTACATAGAACCTTGTGTAACCCTCACGACCTGAAACACTATCAGTATCTGTGATTACATTATAGGCTCCCTCATCTATACTGTTGGACACCCACTCTCTTATAGCCATCCATGGCTCCCATAACGGACCCATGTCTGTAGTGAGGGAAGTAGGCTGACCGTCTATATGAATCCTTTTGAATGTCATATCCCTGAAGTTAACATCTTCAGTAGCAATCTCTATCTTCTTATCACCTGAGAAGATATAGAACTTAATTGCGTGACGAATCAAAGT
>ENA-OSIY01000025-OSIY01000025.1-marine-metagenome-genome-assembly--contig:-NODE-25-length-83660-cov-10.804159_pt1 | contig 83660 bp, 147 predicted proteins | sample MGYA00237884_ERZ534233 | MGnify/ENA primary metagenome ERZ534233 (study PRJEB26412, sample SAMN06343840) | marine metagenome | isolation source: estuarine water | place: USA: Columbia River Estuary... | reverse complement strand
GGACGCGGCCACGAGGCAGCCCGAAAAAATGGAGCATCACAATCTAAATTTTCTAAAGAATTTTATATAAGAAAAGGGCATAATGAGCAAGAATCTAGGGACCTGGCGTTGCAATATATGTATGAAAATAGCCCTTTGCATGTAGAATATTATTTGAAACAAGGCAAAACAATAGATTACGCAAGAAACAAAATTCGCAAAATACACGACAAAAAAATCGGCATTGATAGTTATAGAGTATATTTAGAAAATAATACTAATATGTCATGTGATGAAATAACGAAAAAAATTACAGAAGTAAGAGGGCATTGTTCCCGGAAAGTATTAGGTGATGAAGAATTTGAGCGTAGAATTAAAAAAATGCGAAATACTTTTGAGGAAAAGGGATTATGGATTCCATTAAATGACCTTGATGATTTTGAATTGTACAAACGTGAAGTATGGAAACACACAAATAAAAATGACTTATCTCTCCTCGAAAACTACGAGAACCGTGGGTTGGCTGGTAAGATTGGTGCATATCAGTTAGATCACAAATATTCGATATCACAGGGATATATCAATCAAATTTCTCCTAAACTTATAGGTTCTATTTCTAATTTAGAATTTATTCATTGGGAAGAAAATGTTACAAAACAAACTAACTGTAGTATTACTATTGAGGAGTTGACAAATGAAGATTAAGAAGATTACCAGAGACATAGCAATTGAACATACGTGGGATGTATCTACTGACAAAGAAACATATCAACTTAGTAATGGGGTGATTAGTCACAATACATCAGCACAGATTTCCAACTCTACAAATGGCATTGAACCACCACGTAGTTATGTGAGTGTGAAGCAATCCAAGCATGGTGCGTTACGCCAAGTTGTTCCCGGCATTCACAATCTAAAGAAAAAATATGAGTTACTTTGGGAGCAAGAATCACCAGAAGGATATTTGAAAATTGTATCAATTCTTCAAAAGTATATTGACCAAGGCATTTCTGTGAATACGTCCTACAACCCTCAGTTTTATCCAGACGAAAAAATTCCAATGTCTGAAATGTTACAGCATTTGTTAATGTTCTACAAACTAGGTGGTAAGCAACTTTATTACTTCCAAACATATGATGGACAAGGTGAGATTGATGTGGACAAAACATTAGAAGATTTGCCAACGGGCGATTTAAATGATGAAGATTCTGAATGTGACAGTTGTACGATATGAGACTAAAGGACTTACTAACAGAAGAAAAATATCGGAGGCAAAGAAGGACATTCCAACACAGAAAATAACCTGTCCGTATTGTAATAAGACAGGTAGGTTCGCGACAATGGCACGCTGGCACTTTAATGCCTGTAGATCGTCGCATTGCCATTGACATTTATAACTTTTTCGCGTACAATGAATAGATAGTATAAAAATAGGAATAATATGACGGTTTTCGATTCGAAAAATAATAGCGACCATACTAAAGTATTAGCATTTCTTGATCCATCAGGCGGCGTCGCAATTCAACGATATGATACGCTAAAGTATAAGCAAATTGACAAACTGACGGATAAGCAGTTGGGTTTCTTTTGGCGCCCAGAAGAAGTAGATATTCTTAAAGATGCTAACGATTTCAAAAACCTTACTACACACGAAGAACACATTTTCACATCCAATCTGAAACGTCAAATTTTGTTAGACAGTGTTCAAGGACGCGCACCAGTAGAAGCGTTTGGTCCTATTTGTAGTTTACCAGAACTTGAATCTTGGATTCAAACATGGACATTCAATGAAACGATTCATAGTCGTTCCTATACGCATATTATTCGTACTGTGTATTCTGACCCATCTATTATTTTTGATGAAATGATGGAGATACAAGAAATTCTTGATTGTGCTGATGATATTTCTAATAATTACGATTCTTTGATTGAAAAAGCACAATGGTACACTCTTTTGGGTGAAGGTAAACATACGGTAAACGGCGAAACAGTAAACATTGATACGTATGAAATCAAGAAAGATATTTGGCGCACATTAATGAGTGTGAATATTCTTGAGGGAGTACGATTTTATGTTTCGTTTGCTTGTTCATGGGCATTTGCCGAACTAAAGAAAATGGAAGGCAATGCAAAAATTATTAAGTTTATTGCTCGCGATGAAAATCTTCATTTGGCATTTACGCAAACATTATTGAAACTTCTACCAAAAGATGATCCAGATTATATCAAAATATCCGCTGAACTGGAAGATGAAATGATCCAACTGTTTGTTTCTGCTATTGAGCAAGAAAAAGAATGGGCAAACTATCTATTCAAAGACGGGTCAATGATTGGATTGAACGCAGACCTTCTACATCGATATATTGAATGGATTGGGCACAAGCGAATGACGGCTGTTGGTTTAAGATGTCCGTATAGCGTACCACAAGCGAATCCATTACCGTGGACGCAAAAATGGATTGCAGGCGCAGAAGTCCAAGTGGCACCCCAAGAAACAGAAATTGTATCTTACGTTTTGGGAGGAGTCAAGCAAGATGTTGATAAAGATACATTTGGAGGATATTCACTATGACGGATAAATGGATATTCACTATGGCGGATAAATGGATACGATTGAAGCAATTTCACAACGCAGTTTCGCGAGAGCAAACATATCATCAAGGTTCTCCCGTTGATCATAAAGTGATTGATACTTACTTGCCTGCTTTTTTCGAAGCAGTTTCGCCCGAAGAAAAAGACATCACCATTCTTGACATGGGATGCGGATCTGGCTATGCGATGAAAAAAATGAAAGATATGGGGTTTGAAAACGTATCTGGTATCACAATGCATGAAGATAGTGTAGCAGAAGGAAAACTATTTGGTCTTGATATTGATTTAATGGACTATAATTTCATGACGTTTGATGATTCATCGTTTGATGTTTTGTGGGCAAGACAGAGCCTACATTATTCTCCGTTTCCATTCTTTACCATTGTTGAAATGAACCGTGTTATGAAAACAGGTGGCTGGGCATACATTGAGATTCCTGAACCAGCAGACAGCACATATTACGCAACACTGCATGTTGATACTTATAAAAAATTATTTCAACGTGCTGGGTTTGAAGTTATTCAGCAAGATTCGTATGAGTTGACTGCAGAAGAAGCATTTGAGAAACATAATTTCATTATTGTTTCAAAGCAGATATCATTGACTTTACCAGAGTTTGAAGAATAGTGCCTTTAATATTTCAGCACAGAATATACAGAACGGATTTGAAACACAATCCAGATATTGTTTATGTATTTGGTGATAATGTATTACGTAAAGGGTTCGGCGGGCAATCGAAAGAAATGCACAGGGTGCCTTGATCTTATTGTTTATAACGACCGAAGGAGAAAATCGTGGAATATATCGCTGTGGGAATTGGGATTGTAATATTTGGCATGGGCGTATGGTACGGTTATACTCGCTCCATTAATAACAGTGTAAGTATCATGACATATTATATCTTGATAGAACTTGAGAAATCTGATACACTTCGATTGACTCGCAAGGATGGTGCTATCACTATGATTGAACCTGGCACAAAACCATATACACCATCGTAAAATAACAAAAAAACCAAAAAACTGTATTACACACAAGATATAGTAGTTTTATTGCAGTATATTATGCAATAAAACACTACATCTTGTGCGGTGAATATTATTGTCGTTATATTGGATTATATGTACATATACACATCAAATAAAACTTGACCATGCGTTGAATCGTGATATATTAGTAGTGTAGAAAGAATCACCCAAAAGGAAAATAAAATGGCTGCTATTGTTCAAATTGCGAATGGTTCACATCGCGGGACTGAAATTACAGGTTCTTTTGAAGTTGTATCGCCTTTGAAAAAATCATCTAAGGGTGATTGGTTCATTACAGTGAACGGGTCTGATACTGAATTCGCAAAGGATAAAATTCGGGTTCGTGTTAAATCGCCCGACGATATTTCGGCAGAAGAAGAGGTGATTACTGAAACTGATGAACAGGCGATGAATCGCATTAAAGAGAGGTTTGAAATCTTGGATGAGATGACGGAGGCGACTCTTGATGGGGTTGTTCGCGGCATGGTTGTCTCAGGTCCTCCAGGTGTTGGCAAGACATACGGTGTTGAGCAAGTGCTTGAAAAGGACGGTATTTTTGATATGCTAGGCGACAAGCCATCGCGATACACGTTTGTAAAAGGTGCTATGTCTCCGATCGGTCTTTATGTTAAGTTGTATGAATACAGTAACGCAGGTAACATTCTTGTTCTTGATGACTGTGATAGTATTCTGTTTAACGAGGATGCTCTAAACATTCTCAAGGCTGCTCTTGATAGCGGCAAGAAGCGTAAAATTTCCTGGCACTCTGACTCTCGTATTCTGCGCAATGAAGGTGTTCCAAACGAGTTCATCTTCGAAGGTGCTGTTGTCTTCATTACAAATCTCAAGTTTGATAACGTCAAGTCTTCCAAAATCAAGGATCACCTTGACGCAATCTTGTCGCGGTGTCACTATCTGGACCTTTCAATCGATTCATACAGGGACAAAATCTTGCGTATTAAGCAGATTGCGCGTGATGGTGGACTCTTTGACGAAAAAGGTCTGACCAAATATCAAGAACAAGACATCATTGATTTCATGGTTGCGAATCAAACCAAGATGCGGGAGTTGTCGCTGCGTATGGCTCAGAAGCTGGCAGACCTGTGTAAGATGGCTCCACAGAATGATCGCTGGAAGCGGTTGGCAATGACTACGTGTATGAAGGGTACTCGGTAACAGAATAACAGCAGAAACTTTAGGGCGCTTCGGCGCCTTTTTTTATTAGATAATATAAATACATAAAATAGAAATTGTATGGAGTGAATATGAAAAGAGAAGAAAATGAAAATATCTGAAATTTTATATGAAAATAATCTGCTGGAAAAGTTCGTTAACGCAGTAGGCAATGATGAAACTGCTATGGCGACGAAGAAAAAGTATATGGATCAAGTTTGGGACTTGCTACAACATTCATATAGAAAGATAGGCGGAATCGCAGGCAAAGGTTTTGAAACCAAAGAAGCGATGTTAAATATTCCTATGTGGAAAATTGTGACACAAAATGGAAACGTTGTTGCGTGTATTATGTACAAAGACAAGGGCGGCAGAAAAAGTGTTGCGATGGGATCGGATGGTTCTGATTATGCACGTAAAAACATTACTAATTCTCTGGCAGCGGAACTTGGAAGAGCATACGGCGAAAAAAGTAAAGCAGCATTAGGACTTCTTTTGAAAACAGTTCCTTGGGATATTCTACAAGATTTTTTACAACCACCTGCCGCAGCATCAAAAATATTGGGCAAAGAAGTCACTGCAATTAAAGATGTTCCACAAGAGCAATGGCCAGAAGATGCTAAATTCACAATCGAAAAGTTTCCTGAAATTGTCAATTTTGGATACGTGCGTGAGTTGAATGGCCAACTTCTGTTCAAGGTTATGTCAGGCACTCCTGGAAAAAATATTACATAAAAAACTTGACATATACAAATAGTATGTTATTGTGAATCGTAAGAGAAACTACGAGGAAAGTATGACCACTATTTTATATGTTCATGGGTTTGGCAGTCGGTATGATCAAACTAATGAAAAAGTTTTGGCTTTGTCAGAACTAGGCGAAGTACATGGAATTGATATTGATTACAGTGTCCCACACGATGTAATTGTGTCTATACTAAAAGAAACCATTCAAGATAATGAAATCGACTTGATTGTTGGTACGAGTTTTGGTGGATTTTGGGCAGCAGAAATTGGCTCTAGTCTAGGCATTCCATTTGTCGCTATCAATCCTGTCATTCATCCTGTCATTCAAATGAGTAATCGTATTGGTTCTGGAACTACATACTATGGCGAACCCTACACTATTACACAAGCGACGGCAGATTCATATCCTGAAACGATTGCGACAAACGGTGCTGGATTGGTACTGTTGGATGAAGCAGATGATGTGTTGCCAGCAGCACCAACAATGGATATGTTGGATAGTTGTTATGAAGTAATCATATTTGAAGGCGGTAATCATCGTTTTGCTCATATCGCAGAATCGATTGAGCATATTCAACGGTTCGCAAACTCGGCAGATTTTATTTACTCTTTGTGAAAATAACACTTGGCATATCGTCTAGTATTGAGCAACTTGCCTTCACTTTCGAAGATGTAAAGTACAACTTAAAAATATAAACGTTCACAAAATGATAAATATATAAAATAGAATTTGTATGGAGTGAATATGCGTTATCGTGACATTATTACAGAAGCAGAACGTCCGATTGATAAATTGGCACATAGTCTCGCAAAAGTAGGATTTGAAGAAACAAGAATTGATTCACAAAAAACAATTAGTGTGTTTGTTCCTGCGCAACAGCGTATGGAAGTTTTGAATCAAATTGTAGATTATTACGATGATGCGGTACATGATAAGAACTTTTCTGGCAGTAGTATAGGTGCAATTCGTATGAATGATATGACGATTCGCATTCGACCAACAGGAAAGTCAGGCGGCAAATCTGCTGGACTTATGAATGAACAAAATTTCATAGATTCTATTAACAGTTTTGCAAATGAAGTGGGTCCATTAAATATCAAATTCTTAGGCAAGAACGGTGTTGATATCACTGTTGACGGTGTTACAGAGGCAAAAGGCGTTGGTGCAGAAGTTACAGATCGCAGCAAAAGCGATGTAATTTTGATTGCAGGAAACAGCCGCGTCCCTATCAGTATCAAGCAATCAAACGCAGCATATTGGGAAAGCGCCGATACATATTTTGGTGACACAGCAGATAAAATTGTAACATATCTTGAGGACAGAGAACAAGTCAAGTTGCAGGATTTAGAAACCGAGCGCCCAGATGGTACTAAATTTGTAAAAATTACTCCAGAGATTGCCGTAGAAGCAACACCAGAAGAAACATTAAATGTGATATTTGGCAATGATATTTTAGCCAACAATGGTGCAATTGTAAAGCAAACATTCGCTAACGAGCATTATAAACTTGACGGTAACCATTTGACAATTGAAGTGAATATGGTGATCAAGAAGCCAGAAGATATTCCAGAAGAAAATAAAGTATTTTTCTTGATCCGTAATGACAGGACACGTCGCCGACCTCGGCACAAATATCCAGGATTGCGGGTGCTTGCCGCATACAAGACGCGAATTAACAAAAATACTCTTGTTTTTGACCGAAATAAAATTTCTTAAATGTATTGAAACCCACTCCAGTTTGTGTTATAATGAATTATTATAACAGGAATTTTCAATGGCCAAAAAATGTACTATAGAAATCCGCGACGAAGTGAACGTGCGACTTCTCAACCTTGATCCCGCGACACGTCGGAAATGCAGTAGCAAACTATCATATTTTCTTCCACACGCATACCACGTCCCCGCTTTCAAATTAGGCAGGTGGGATGGCAAAGTCAAATACTTCGATATTGGCGGCAGAACATTTCTAAATCTATTGGATGAGATTCTACCAATCGTCATTGGCGAAGGGTATGAACTTGATATTAATGACCAGAGAGATTCAACTCCTATAGAATTTGAATTGATTGCAGAGGATTTCTGGGGCGATTCTGTTTGGCCTGTAGGTCACAAGCATGAAGGCGAAAAAATACGCCTTAGAGATTATCAGGTAGAAATTGTAAATCGTTATATGAATAACCCACAGTCACTACAAGAGGTAGCTACTGGCGCAGGTAAAACAATTATCACAGCAACGTTATCAAAGATCGCTGAAAAGTATGGTCGTACCATTGTGATCGTTCCAAACAAAGACCTTGTTACACAAACGGAAGCGGATTACATAAACGTAGGATTGGATGTCGGCGTATATTTCGGTGATCGCAAAGATGAGGGCAAAACCCATACTATTTGCACATGGCAAAGTTTAGAATCTCTTGCGAAGAAAACAAAAAAAGGTGAAGCGAATATCCAGGAATTCATTGAGGATGTTGTCTGTGTAATTGTGGATGAAGCACATGGGTCAAAAGCAGATGTTTTGAAGGAACTATTGACTGGACCGTTTGCTAACATATCATTGCGCTGGGGATTGACAGGAACAATTCCAAAAATTGATTGGGAGTTCGCAGCACTTCACGCATCAATCGGTCCAGTGGTCAATCGACTTTCGGCGAAAGAGTTACAGGATCAAGGCGTATTGTCAAACCTTCATGTGAATATTTTACAGACACAGGAAATGGGAACATACGGAAACTATGCAAGTGAAGTAAAATTCTTGACAAGTGACACGGACAGACTTGCATGGATCGCCGAGAAAATGATATCAATTTCACAAGATGGTAATACTTTGGTTTTGGTTAATAGAATTGAGACTGGCGAAGAATTACAAAAACTTATTCCGAACTCAAAATTTGTACGTGGTGCGATGAAGGGCAAAGACCGTAAAGATGCTTACGATGATATCAATGCGTCTGATAATACTGTGACCATTGCGACATATGGTGTCGCTGCTGTTGGGTTAAACATTCCTAGAATATTTAATATGGTATTGATTGAGCCGGGCAAGAGTTTTATTCGCGTCATTCAATCGATTGGTAGGGGTGTTCGTACTGCCAAAGATAAGGATTTTGTTAATATTTGGGATATTACAAGCCGAACAAAATATTCAAAGAAGCATTTGACAGAACGCAAAAGATTTTACAAAGATGCTCAGTATAAATTTAGCGTCACAAAAGTGGATTACAAAAAAGCGTGAGATAATCAGCGTCATTTATCTTGATATGAAAATAGACGTTGTATATTACTATAACTTGTGCTATAATAAATTAGATAATATAATCAAAGGATAAAAAAATTAAGATTCTTACCCCCGAAAATCAATGTTTCGAATTAAACAATTTGCCCGACGAGGTCGAAGATATACGATATTGTGTGATGGATGTTAGTGATAAAACTGATCCGGATTTTTTCTTTATTCCGCTGGTTTTCATGGAAACATTTAACTCGCCCAGTGTACAACTGACGATTGGACCATATAATATAGAAATGCCGACAGATTGGAATATTCTCATTGGCGACAGAGAGTTGGGAATATTAGAATTTGTTCCTATTACCAGTCTGAATGAGCGAAATTTTCAAACAATAGTTTCTAATCCGTTGAGTGGATTCATGTGTGAATGGGAACCTGTTCGAATCCAAAATATATTTTCTGATGTGAAATGGTTTTTTCCTAAACTAAAATTTGGTCATATTCTTGTGATACCGATAGAATTTGGTGACAAACCAAGATGTTTGTATTTTGTTAGAGAAATGAATCGAATTCCAGACCAGTTGAATAGTTATGATTTCTATTGACAAATGGCGCTATATAAGATATCATTATCGGCAACAGCACACAATGTATTAGAGGCTATTGCGTGGTGCGAAGAAACTAATATTGCTTGTGTAACTATGCCGTCATTGAATAGTCTTACTCGTATACCAACACGCTGTGGTCCATTTGTTAGTGTGGAATTTATATTTGAGAGTGAAAATGACGCAACAATGTTTTTATTGAAAAATGAAGGCAAACTGAAAGAAATAAAAAATGGCAAAAGATAGGATACCATTGAATGAAATGTTGCCTGCGATTGACCGAAAAGATTTTGGATGGTACTCTAGGCTTCCAGCAGAAAGAAAAAAAATATGGAGTAGTTGGTTAACATTGCGATATGCTTCAACTGTGTCGGGAAAGAATGAAGGCGACGCACTATTGAATACAAACGAGTTTGTGAATAAATATTATAATGATTTGCTTCATCATCCAGATTTGAAATGGAGACTCTTTTGTCTTGCGTCAAGTGGCAAAACAGAGCAGCATTTTTGGATCAAGGGTCCAAATAATGTCAAGAAAAAAGATAAGGTTGCTGCCTTTTTATCGGATGTGTATCCAGCAATGAAAGCTGAAGACATTGCGTTGATGCGACAGATTAACACAGATAAAGAGTTGAAGCAGATTGCGATTGACTTGGCATACAGTGAAAAAGAAGTTAGAGACATATTTGGAAAAAAATAAATGGATACAATGTTAGCAACATTTTTTGGCAGTGCGATATACAATGGTCCGATGGGGGGTATTGTGGGATTTGTTCTATGGGTTCCGTTCTTCATTATTGGTATGATTGCTTTTTATAAGATTAATGTCCGCTGGATTAATGATAGGTATATGAGTTATTTGTTACTAATGCTTGCGGGATATTTAAATATATTGGGCGTACTTTTCATAGAAATTATCAAGTGAGTAAAATTCTAAATGACCAACACCTGTAAGTTTTGCGGCAAATCATTCAAGCGTGAAAAAACATTAACTGTTCATCTATGTGAACAGAAACGCAGATGGTTGAACAGGGATGAAAAGTATGCTAAAATTGCTACGTTGGCGTATCAGCGTTTTTATGAGTTGTCGTTTTCTGGTCATAACACTCCAACGTATGATGAACTATGTGAGAGTCGATATTATTTAGGTTTTACTAAATTTGGCAAATACATTCTAAGTGTGAAGGCAGTTAGTCCAGAAGAGTACATAGATTTTGTGATAAGAAATAGCATAGCACTTGATAAATGGTGCACTGACAGTGTATACAATAGATATATATTTGAACTGAACAAACGCGAAACAGTAGAAAGGGCATTGGAGAGATCAATGCTTTACATCATAGAGTGGAGCAAAGAAAAAAGTGAGCCAGTCAATGTATTTTTTAGGAAGATTAGTCGCCCTCGTCTTATACAAGCAATTAAGGCAGGACGAGTTAGTCCTTGGATTATTTTTAATTGTGATTCTGGGATGGATTTTATGGCTGATTTTTCTGATGCCGAACTTGAAATGGTAAAGGATTCGTTAGATCCAATCTTTTGGACGAGAAAGTTTGATGTGAGAAAAGATGATGTTGAATTTGCGCAAGATGTGTTATCAAAAGCGGGTTTTTGATGTAATCTACGGTAAGAAAAAATATATCTAACCATAAGGATTTGATCATGGATATAGAATGGGATGGAACAGACGTAGAATGCTGTGATATAGGATCACCATCGGGGTCAACTACTGATATAATTTCTAGGTCAGTGTTGGATACGACGATTTATAATCTCCGACGTAGGATCAATATGATAGAAGATCGTCTTATCATACTATCTGAGAAGGATGATGCGCAACTTGAAACATATTCCTCATTAGAGGATATATATACGCAATATAAAACACTGGAGGCATTATTACATGGCGACGAAAACTATTAATTTTGATTTAGAAAAGACCCAATCTGCTATTGCCCGTATTGCGATGGCAATGTATAAAGATAACTGGCGCCCAGAATATATTGTTGGTATAACACGCGGTGGTTTAGTTCCTGCTGTTATGCTTTCACATATGACGAAAATTCCGATGAATACTCTTTGTGTTCAACTTGGCACAGACGACTTTGACGAAAATGTTGAAATGAACTGCTGGATGGCAGATGATGCTTGTAGTGGCAAAAACATTCTTATTGTTGATGATATGATACGCAGCGGCGAAGCACTTGAATGGATCAAGAAGGATTGGCAGTCAAGCATACACATAGATATTTCGGATATTTGGCACAAGTCAGTTAGATTTGCGTCATTGGTTGATTGTGGGATTTCTGAAACGGCTGCCGACTATTGCGGAGAAGAAATCAACTGTGAGGATGAAAACATTTGGGTAGATTTTTTCTGGGAGAGACTGTGATCGTGCGGACACAACAGTTACTTGCGCGATTGCGTGATCTTACAGGAAAAAGCACCGACAATCAAGGATTACGGAGATATTCAGATTTTCGGAATGCGGATGAGTTTGTAGAGTGGGAAAAGGTTAAGTGGCAATCAGTTGATGGTAGTATATTCAATGATTCGAAATATCCTGGTGCATTCAACGCAACCAAGAATCCTATATATCATCCAGAAGTAAAACAGTGGTGTGATGAAAACTGTCGTCGTCGATATATATCCTATCGCAAGAATATATATTTTGAAGATGAGAAAGACGCCACTGTTTTCATAATGCGTTGGTGCTAAAAAATCAACAAAAATCAATAACGTAGCCAAAATGACATTGACTTTGAAACTGCACTATAATTATCGATTTGATGACAGTCATTCATACGATGATGAATTGACAGAAATGAAAAAACAGAAATATTTGGGACATTATTTGAATGAAATCTAAGACTGATATTGATATAGATTTAGCAGATCGTGAAAAGATGTTAAATCTTTTTGCGCATATTCCTGCGATGCGATATCAAAATGGTAACAGAAAAAAACACAGTTCTGGTGTATATTTTCAAGAAATTCCATTTGATCCAATGAGTGGGCTGGCAACTATAGATTTCAAAGAAGCAGAAGATAGGGGATATTTCAAGCTTGATTTTTTGAACAACTCGATTTATGATGGAATAGAGGATCCAGAATATTTGGATGAGTTAGCAAGCAGAGAACCTATTTGGGAGTTGTTTGGATATAAAGAAATTGTTGAGCAACTTGCGCATATTGGCAATCATTGGAACATTGTAAAACAGCATCTACCGACTTCTTTGGAAGAGTTAGCAGCATTGATATCTATTATTCGTCCAGCGAAAAAGCATTTGATTGGCAAAGATTGGAATGACATTATGGAACAGGTATGGATTGTGTCGGAAGATGATGGGTATTTTTTCAAAAAGTCCCACGCCCACGCTTACGCAATGAGTATCATCGTACAGTTAAACTTTTTGTGTGATAATATATCTAATCAATCTTCCTAACGAGTTGTATCGATCTTCGTTTAATTCGTTTTTGGATAATATTGTCTAATGATGTACGAGGACCCCACGCGATTTCCACATCTTTTGAATTCATATTTATAATACAGTGGGAAAAAATTTGCATTTCTTTTCCTAACAATATATTGATTGGTATTAGTCTATTAGATTCCCACCACCATTTTTCTCCAACCGCAATAAGTTGCTGCCGTAGGCTCGGAGATGAAACTGCTTCTATATTATACATAGAAGATATAACTGCATCTGTGTTTATAATGATACCAAGGTGGTAATTTATATCCTTCTTACCATATTTCACGTATGATAGGAATGGATAGTTTTCCTGTATCCATTGTTGTTTTTCTTTATTGATCATAGTTTTATTTATGACTTTGATAAATACTGTTGTTATGTATATTAATTTTAATTTGCTCCAGTATGAAAGTCCGATAAACTTGGTAGTGCAAGATACTGCCAACGACTTTTCCATGCCAAGATATTTAGGAAACATGCCAATGTATTTCAATGGAAAACACAATAAGTTACACAAAGGGATTGACAATCATTTACGATTTACTATTCGCGATACCGACAGAAAGCCAATAAATTTGACCGGTAAAACGCTCATTTTTAAAATGCACGACCGAGAATCGAGAGAAAACGTATTGTTTAAATATCCTGAGATAACAAACGCTGAAAAGGGCATGGCACGTTTGGTTATTCAGACTATAGAAACAGTTATGTTACCACAGGGTCTTTACAACTTTGCTTGCTATACAGTAGATGATGCGACAGAGGAAGAACAGATAGCGTATGTTGATACCATTAATAACGCAAAAGGTGTTATTGAGGTGATTGACGATGTGTATCCGGAGTTTGAACCATCACAGTCAAATATGACTTGGTGGTTTGACGGCAACAAATATATTTCAACTATATTCGATGGATGTGGTGAAAATATCAAGAGTAAATCGCTACATACATTCGCATTTTATTTTGACAACTACAAAGGCAAGATACAGATACAGGGCGATTTATCCGAGCAAGCATCTAGTCAAGATTTTGATTGGTTTCCGCTTTCAACGAATGAAGTTTTATATTATTCTGGTGCGCCACAGTTTGATATCACAATCAACGAAGAAACAGGCGTCCAAGGATTGGTTATCAAAGCAAACGTAAATTGGTTGCGCATATTACATTGGCCTGACCCAGCAAATACCGGTGAAATCACAAAAGTATTGATGAGAAATTAAGTTGTAAAATCTTATTGACAAATTACCAAAAATGATGTATTGTGATTAGTATGAATAAATTTTTTGCTGACTGCTTGAAACTTCCGTACAAGTCTAATTCACAAGATAATCCAGAACACGAGGATCAAGTCGAAGCCTTGCTAATCAAGCACGGGTTGCGGTATGAATCACAACCGAACGGAATTCAGAATTCTCCTGATTTTTATGTGTATCATAATGACATACGTTACAGCGTAGAATGCAAAAGTTCAAAAGGTCATTTCCCAGTTTACAACAGCGGGCTTCCTAAGCCTGGTGTAATTTATATATTTTCGTCAAAAAAATACAACGAAACTACACTATACAACGCTGATGATATTGTTTCTCCTACGAAACGCAAGTTGTATGAAAAATTACTATCGGGATACTCTGACCTATTGAATGAAATGCGTCAGGATCCAGATTGGACCGAAGATAGCCGTGGCTTTGATTTTTATATGAGAGCGATGTACACACAGAGCGGCGGAGCAATTAAAACCAATTACTTCACTCACGCAGATCGTGAAATGTGTGAGAGCAATGTTTTATCGCGAACATATTGACATTCATCTAAAAATATTATATAATGTCATATATGATTTAGGAGAATGCGTTGAATTATAATATTTTGTGTGGCAACAATACTGATGTGTTATCATCGTTTGACGATAACAGCATTGATGTTTGTATAACAGACCCGCCATATGGCATGGGTATGGAACATTGGGACCATAGTGTTCCTCCAAAAGAGACTTGGGCAGAAGTAATGCGAGTGTTAAAGCCTGGTGCTTGGTGTCTTAGTTTCTGTTCGCCAGAGTTGTATCATCGTCTTGCTGTGAACATGGAAGATGGTGGCTTCACTATCAAAGATCAAGTTATTTGGATGGTCACAACGAAGATGGCTAAGAAGAATAAGTTAAAGCCAGCACACGAACCAATCGCAGTAGGACAAAAGCCCTTTACTGGAACATCAAAAGCAACATTTGAAAAGTGGGGAACATCTACTGTAAATCTTAATGGTACCCGTATCCCTTGGGACAAAGAACCACCGAAAGGCTGGGTTAAAGGTGGACATTCGCGCCGGGCTTTCGGAAAAGATGTAGACAAATCTACTGAACAGAATAATGAAAAGGTAGATGCGAATCCAGATGGTAGATATCCTAGTAATATTATAGGTCATTTTGACGTAGAGGATCATCAAAAATATTTCTATGCTCCAAGAGCAACGCGCAAAGAGCGCGGTGAATACAACGATCATCCAACTCCAAAACCTATCAATCTTATGCGTTATTTGATTCGCGTTTATGCGCCTGAAAATGGCATTGTTCTTGATCCATTCAATGGAAGTGGCAGTACAGGCATTGCTGCGATTCAAGAAGGCCACGAATATATAGGCATTGACATGGAACAAAAGTATTGTGATATTACAGAACGACGAATCCAAGACCACTGTGCTGGTGAAGATAAATTTGACGACCTATTTGTGTTGTAAAATCTTATTGACACATTGCCAAAAATGATGTATTATGGTTAGTATGAATTTGTTATCAACCTTACAACAGACACTAGTATCCCATATTCATGGAAAGTCTCGTCGCAGTAGCGGAGGCTGGCAGTCATTTAATTGTCCTGCTTGCGTCAAACGTGGAGAGCCTAGACCTGATACGAAGCAGCGGGGCGGTTTGAAATTTGAAGGAGATACGATAGTATATCACTGTTTTAATTGTGGCTTTGTCGCAAAATTTGAATCTGGAAATGTGTTAAGTAGGTCATTCGTGAATCTTCTTAAATATATGAACGTGAATGAAAACGATGTGAAGCGATTACAGTTGTATAGTATTCGCGAAAAGGAAGTCAATGATGGACCAATATCTTTAATTTCTACTAGGCCGAACGTGATAACTATACCGCAGTTTGATGAAGTCAAGTTGCCAAAGAATGCGAAATCGCTGTGGGAGTTGATGGAAGAATCTAATCCGCCAGAAAAAGCGATAACCGCTGCCAAATATATGATTGATAGAGGATTGTATAATCACGTAGAAGCATATTGGACAGACCATCGCCAGGATATAATGAATAAATTTGAAGACCGAGTTATAATACCATTTTGGCAAAATGGAAAAGTTGTTGGATATTCAGCAAGAGCAATAAAAGATGTATCGCGTGGAAAATATATAATGAATACTCCGCATAACTATCTTTATAATATTGACAAAATAAATGGCGATGAAAAATATTTAATTCTCGTTGAAGGAGTATTGGATGCAGCGGCAATTGATGGGGTAGCGGTATTAACAAATACAACTTCTCCTGAGCAAGCAGATTATTTACGTAAATTTCGGGGAGAAGTTATTTTGTGTCCGGACCGAAATGCCGCTGGCGATAGATTGGTAAACGATGCGATTGAAAACGGGTGGAGCGTGACATTTCCAAACTGGGAAAAGAATATAGAGGATGTAGCAGATGCGGTGAAAAAATATGGAAAATTATACACTACAGAAAGCATAATAAATTCTAAAACAAATAACAGCACTAAAATAAGAGTAAGATTAAAACTTAATTAGAGAGGAAATAATATGGACGATTTTGGATACGGCGGATATGACATTGTCCCAATGACTGCTATGGGAAAGAAGAATGAAAAATCAACTGTCACTGATACTCCGTTTGCGTCGGGCCAGTCATCAGCACCGCCTAAGGCACCTGGTATGGTTATGTATGAAAACGGTATGTACTATATGGCAGACGCCTTTACATATGAAAGCACCCGTCCAATTGTAACTTGGATTATTGAGCAAAATCTTTTGCCTGATACACGGCGTCCAAAGGAGTTGACACTGATTATCAATTCGCCTGGAGGCAGTGTACACGCAGCGTTTGCTTTGATTGACACAATGAAGGGGTCAGCTATTCCTATCAAGACAGTAGGATTGGGTCTTATCGCAAGTGGTGGTGTTCTCACATTTATGTCGGGCGAACCTGGTCGCCGTGTATTAACTCCAAATACTTCTATTTTGTCTCACCAATATTCTTGGGGGGTAGGTGGCAAGGAACATGAATTATTTGCGCGAATGCGTGAGTTTGAATTGAGTTCTGAGCGCATGGTAAAACACTACAAAAAATGTACTGGATTGTCGGAAAAGAAAATTCGCAAATATCTTCTTCCGGCACACGATGTTTGGTTGAGCGCAGACGAAGCGATTGAATTGAATATCGCTGACGAAATAGTAGAAGTTTATTAATTCTCTCATGTAGTAAGTAAAACATAGGCTGTAATGGCCTATGTTTAGTAAGTCACGGAGAGAGCATGGCAGACGTAAAAGATTATAACTTAGAAATGCAAAAATTGTTCATTTATTTTATGATGAACGATCCAGAATTGTATACCAGAGTCAGAAATATCATTGAACCAAGATTTTTTGACAGAGGGCTAAAAGACATTGTAAACACCATCATTGAGCATAGCGAAGAATACTCGACTTTGCCATCGGCTGAGATAATGAAGGCTTCGCATGGATTTGAGGTAGAAGATTTGGGTGATATTAGCACCCATGCTGATTGGTTCTTGGATGAGTTTGAAGAATTCTGCAAACATAAAGCATTAGAGTTAGCAATTATCAATAGCACAGATTTATTACAGGCTGGCAAATATGGCGAAGTTGAAAAAATGGTTAAAGAGGCAGTCCAGATTGGATTGACTCGTGATTTAGGTATGGATTACTTTGCCAATCCAAGAGAACGCCTTGAATCATTGAAGAATAACAACGGTCAAATTTCTACCGGGTGGAAAGACCTTGATCATAAGTTATATGGTGGTATCAACCGTGGGGAAGTAACTATTTTTGCCGGCGGTTCTGGCGCTGGTAAATCATTGTTCATGCAGAATATGGCATTGAATTGGGCAGAGGCGGGACATAACGTAGTATATTTTACTCTTGAACTTTCTGAGGGATTGTCGGCTATGCGTATTGATGCGATGTTGACAGACCGAAGCACAAAACAAATCTTCAAAGATTTGGACGAAGTGGAATTAAAAGTTGCTACAGTTGGTAAAAAATCTGGAATGTTACGGATCAAATATCTACCAAGCGGGGTATCTGTAAATGATTTGCGGTCATATCTAAAGGAATTACAGATACAAACGGGCAAAAAAGTTGATTGTGTATGCGTTGATTATCTTGATTTGCTTATGCCAGTAGGTAAGAAAATATCTGCAAGTGATTTGTTTATTAAAGACAAATATGTCACGGAAGAAATTCGCAACTTTGCAATGGAATGGCAAACAGTCACCGTCACGGCATCCCAGTTGAATCGTTCCGCCGTAGAAGAAGTAGAGTTTGATCATTCGCACATTGCAGGTGGTATTTCTAAAATTCAAACAGCGGATAATGTTATTGGTATCTTTACATCAAACGCAATGCGAGAACGTGGACAATATCAGTTACAGTTGTTGAAAACACGTTCAAGTAGTGGTGTCGGCAGTAAGATTAATCTTGTATTCAACAGAGATAGCTTGCGAATAACGGATGATGATTCTGGAGATGATGATGTCGGAGATGTAGTAGGTGCATCTTCTGCAGCCAGCATTGTAGATAGTTTGCGTAAAAAGAGTATTACTAGGCCTGATAATAATACTACCACTGAAACATCTGGTGCTGCGTCAAGTCTACGGGCAATGTTAAGATCAAAAACCCGTGGACCGCTAGATGAAGTATGAAAAATACGCGGCTGACATAATAAGTAATAATTCAAATATGATGATACCGTGGTATATCATGGCAGCATATGCGTATTATATTAATGATGATCCGATTATTTCAGATAAAATGTTTGATCAATTGTCAATGGATATTGTGGTGAACTGGAATTTTATAAGTCATTCACACAAAAAGTTTCTTTCAATTGATATGTTAAAGGCAGGAACTTATTTGGGTGATTATCCATTGATAGTTGAAGGTGCGATTAACGAACTGCCTTTGTTGTAATAAAGATAAATACAATACGCAACGGAGTTTTTAGCTATGCAACGACGCAAAAGTTTATTTGAAGAACTGAACGATTTAACATTATCCAAAGATAAAACGCGTCTCGTTGAACAACGCGGCGAGAATCTTATTGTGGGATCAATAAATCTTATTGAATATATTGAATCGAATTATAGTGAAACAGACGCAAATGATTTGATTAAGCGATTGATCAATAGTATTCGTACTAGAGATCCTAGGAAGTTTCGTCGGGGTGTATCTACTGTAAAAAAAGCAGGAGAGGATGATGAGTGACGATTACGCAAAACAACTTGAAAAGCTGAAGGTGTTGGCTGGTATCTATCAACCTTACAACCCGAAGACTGAAAATAAAGAAGAAAACCTATCTCATATTGGTACAAATAAGGGTGCTTATCAGCGCAAGAATAATATTGAGCCAGGAACGAAAGAATGGTTTAAGCTCTGGTTTAGTAGACGCGTGACCGGAGAATCTCCGACGGCTGGAGATAAGAAATGAGATTATTTGAAATAGCAGATGAAAAAGACATGGAAGATGTTGCGTTTGGCAATTTCAAGAAGTCTCCAGAAGAAGATACCACTTGGGAAAGTAAAGTGTTTTATGCGGTAAAGAACTTTATCAACAATGCCGATCCAAACACAAAGGGCGAAGTTGAGCCATTACTGCATGATCTGATGTTGTTAAAAAGTAAATATCCAAACGATCTTATCCCAAAATCAAAGTACGCATATCGCGGAACACAACTGTCAAAAAGTGCGTTTGCTGATTTGGCTGAAAAGTATTCGGATTCTGATAAGTTGATACGGCTGCCATACACATATTCTCCTAGATCACCTGTTCAATCTTGGACAGTAAACAAGCAAATAGGATTTGATTTTGCGTTTAATGGAAACAATGAACCTGGGTTCGGCAACAATCGTGCAACAGTATGGAAACCACACGAATTTCCATATCCCGCTGTGATAATGGTGCCTGTTGATGACAGTTTTATTATGAATAGCAAACTGACAAACAAGATTGCCAAGGAAATACATGGCATGACAGAAAAAGAAATTATTCGGGCAGCAAATACGCCAATAAAAGGACATATTATATTACATCCGACAACCTTTGCTGGTAGCAAACGTGGTGTTGTTGAGTTATTATATTGAGGTAAAGATATTATGAAGATAGATGAAATTATTTTAGGAGCAGGGCTTGAACGCCGTTTCAGAGGACCCAGAAAACCTTGGACGAAGCATATAGATTTTCATAATTTTGGTACTGCGTTCAAAGATGCGAAAAAGAAAAAGAACCGTATTAAATCTTCATTGTTAAGCGAAGGTGGCGCAATGCCAGGCGTTGGATCTATTCATATTTCTGAAATTGAACCGACTTTATCAGCACTTGAAAAAGTTCTGGGCGTAGATTTGAAAAACAATGTGCTGGGTTCAGTGGGCAAAAAGACATTTTCTGGTGATATTGATGTTGCTCTTGATATTCCATCTGAGGACGTGCCTGCGTTTGTAGAAAAATTGAAATCTATTCCTGCGGTAGAAGACATTGCGAAGAGCAGTGTTATCATGACAAAAGTAAAGATTGTTGGTTATGATCCAAGCAAAACTATTCCGGGAAAAGAAAGAACGGGACACGTACAGATTGATTTTATGCCGGGCGACCGCGATTGGATGAAAACATATTATCATTCACCTCATGAAAAGGGCATTGATCCTGAGGGGAAGTATAGTAAGTACAAAGGCGTACATCGTAATATTATGATTGCGAGTATAGCAGGCGAATATAAGCGCAACGACAGTAATGAAACTACCGAAGATGGCAGACCGTTAGAATCTGAGAGATTTATGTTTAGTCCAACAGAAGGATTGATGCGGGTTCGTAGAACGCCAGTTCCTAAGAAAAGTGGCGATGGTTACACAAAAAAGAACAATAATGAGTTGGTATCTGGACCTTGGAAGTCAGCAAATGATATTGCGAAGCATTTGGGATTAGATAGCGCCGATGATTTATACAGTTTTGAGACACTATATGCTGCTATAAAAAAGAACCATAGTAGCACGTTAGCGAAAAATATATTTGATAATTTCAAAACCAATCATACCATTCAGAAGTTTGGTATTCCCACTGAGTTGGGCGAAAGTAAAAGTCTTACAGAAGATCGCAAGGTTGGTAGAGAGTTACAACATTTAGAAGACCTTGTGTTTGTTGATGGCAGCAAAGGTGCGTTAGAGGCGCTGGATACGCTTGATAGATTTGGACAAGATGTTAGTGATGTTAGTATAAAATGGGATGGCACTCCGGCTGTGATATTTGGGCGTGATGCAAGTGGCGAGTTTATACTGACTGATATTGCTGGTTTCAAAGCAAAGCGTTATGATGGCAAGGCAAAAAGTCCAGAAGCATTAGAAAAGATGTATTTGGGCAGGGGTAAAGATGTTGATGATAACCGCAGAGCATTTGCGAAATCAATGCGTGATGTTTGGCCAGCGTTTGAGCAAGCAGTACCAGCAGATTTCAGAGGATTTATGTTGGGTGATTTACTTTATAAGCAACAACCACAACTAGAAAATAATCACTTTGTATTTAAGCCGAATAAGGTGACGTATAGCGTCAAAAAAGATAGCAATATAGGTACTCGCATTGCTGGAAGTACAGCAGGCGTTGTTATTCATACACACACAGACTTAGAAGGCAACGCAACACCAGCAAACGCAGAAGATTTGAACGAAGGTTCATTATTCATTATGCCTCCAGTATATGCTCAAAAAACTCCAAGTGTTAATGTAAAGAATACTGACAGAATCAGAGCAATTATTACACAGAATGCTAGAAATATTGATGCTCTATTAGAACCGCAGCAAGGGTTGAGTGATATGAAGAATATCATTTATACATATGTAAACCAGATGAGCAGAGCAGGTAAATGGAATAAACTTGAAAGTGGATTTAATGATTGGTTAGCAAATAGCAATGTGAGCGCGAATAAGCAAGAAAAAATAATTGCTATGCCAGAAAGTAAATACTTTCCATTACTGTTCAAAACTGTTCTTGCTATTCAACAGATTAAAAATAGTGTTATTGCTCAATTCGATGATGCTGAAATGGATGTCGAACAACATATTGATGGACAAAAAGGCGGCGAAGGATATGTTGCTGCTACGAACAAGGTAAAGCTTGTACCAAGACACAAGTGGATACCCGGATAAGGAGAAACAACTATGGAGTTGAAATTTATAAACACATTATCAGAAAGCAGAATGTTTCGTACTAAAAAGAATGCGCTATTGTTGCCTATTGATGCAGCAGCCAACCTTGCTTTTGTAAATTTAATGATATTGAATATTTTTAATTACGATTATGAGTTTGCTAGTCTTGCCGGAGATTATGCTTCAAGAACAAAAGCATACAACAATTTTGATTACCACAGAATTAGTGGCACAGATTTGTATATATCACTGAATAGGTTAATGGGAAAAGATCAGACTTATGACAATGACAGTGATACCATTGCTATTGAACGAGTAAATATTCGCATTGCTGATATAAGAACATATTTGAATAATATTGCTAGTAATAAAACTAATGCGTCATCTGAATCTCGTTACTTATTGAAGTTCGAAAAGGATTTGAATATACAAGATTCATTGTTGCGTTCTTGTCGAAGATTAGTTGGCAATTGGGAAAATTTGTCACATTCACAGAAAGCATTGGTTGTAACCCGCCTTGATCAATTTTTAAGAAATAGTGCCAGAATGTCTGATCTTACTGGACCACTTGGCGTGTTAAAAAGCCGCAGATCATTTGATGTTGATGATTCAAAAGATAAGAAGAAAAAAAGTTGGAAATCATGGGCAATTCCTGCTGCGGCAGTAGCAGCGGCAATCACATATGGTGTAAAATCCCGGCGCCCAAGTCTACAAAGTCGTGTAAAGCGAACGGATCATGCTAAAATTCCTAAAGTGGGTCAAGGAACAAAGTTTCAAAAGTTCTAAAATAATAGAAATGTGAGGCATAAAAAAAGCGCACAAATGATAAATAAATGTATCGGGAGATATGTTTCCCAGCATAAATTTTTAGGAGATAAATTATGGTAACTAAAGTACATGATTCTTACTACGCAGGTCAGTTCCTAACAGGTTCTTTGAACTATTTTGAACTAGCTACCGGCGATACACTAGTAACAGACGCACAGGCAGTAGCAGTTGCTACTCGTGCAACAGCAGACTTGGATTTGGCAGCACTAGAGTTGGCACAAGCTGATCTAGACATGGATCCACTAAATCCTGCTCTAATCTTGGCGCGTGATGCAGCTAAAGACACATGGATGATTTCTGATGCGGCAGCAACAGCAGCAGAAGCAGCAGCAGAAGCAGCACTAAACGACAAATATCGTGAAATCGCACAGATTGCTGGTACCCGAGCAACTGTTGTTATTCTTGGTGAATGGCAGGCAGAAGTTATTCGCGTAGCTATCGAAAACAACCAGGCTTGGCCAAACCCAGTTCATGCTGAACCATATGGCACACCTGATCCAGCAGAGCATCACGGCATTCTTGATCTAGAAGATGCTCTAAATCTTGGTGCGTTCTCTACTTGGGTTGTTACATCTTTCGTATTCTAATCCAATACAAATAACAATGTAGAAAAGAGGGCAGACTGCCCTCTTTTTTTTGTTGTCTTTTATGTACGTTTGATAAATATAATATACGCAATCAACTACGGAGAAGAATATGACATCGAGAGTACACGGATCAGCATCTTCTTGTGAAGTAGTATCTGGCAACATCGGATTTTATACGTTATATTTGAAGGACGTTGACATCTTATCAACTGGAAATATTTTAGATATTTCACAGCAAAATTTTGATGACGTTGTTAATATCATAAATCTTGTGTCGCAACCCATCATAATGAATAATCCTATACCTGTTAATTTAGCAGGAATTGCTCCAACCATTACCGGCGCAGGATTTGTATTTAAGTTTGCTACGGAACATAGTAACATATTCGAACGGAATGGAGATAGCACTGCTATATTAAAAGAGGCGTTTTCCGGCATCATGATTGATGATGTTCTACTGATTGTTGGCACAAATATTGAATTTTTTATGACGGATTTATTATAATAAGGATTTTATCATGGATTTCAGCGAAAGTAAACTTAATGATTTAGAAGCGGAAGATTTAGGCATTCATGTTGCTCTTTCTAGAGAACGGCATGCAAATTTAGACAATAATTTCAAGAGAGTTGAACAAAGTATAACAGATGCAACTGATGATATCAAAGCTGATATTGGGGAAATAAGAAAATTATTGCTATGGGCTGCATCTACGTTGTTTGCTACGTTATTGCTTGTTGTATTGTCTAGTGTGTTTGGGAGAATATTGTAAAATGATATTATCTGAACTATATGAAGCAGAATTTGATCTGGAAGAGGGCAAGATGGTATTTGCTAGAGCAGGAAATAAAATTGTTCGCAAATTTCGTTGTTCAGCAGGCAGATTAAAGGGCAAAACGGTTTCTAGTCCGACTGCGTGTTTTGGTCCAGTCGATGTTAAAAAACGATTTACGTTAGCTAGAACAAAAGCGAAAATGGGCAGTCGCATGACACGAAAAGCGCAACGTACAAAGCGAGTTAATCAGGCTTCGCGTAGATTGAAGGCATTAAATAGATGAATAGCATGAAGAAACAAATTACAAGAGCGATGTTGGCCGAGAGCAACGAGGAAGATTATGGAACTGCACATAAGTTAGTGCGTGACATTTCTCCGGAGGTAGAATATAATGACGTAGTTGATCGCGTGACATCGTTAGGATTTTCTGATTATATGAAACTTGATGCCGCACTTAAAGATAAAGATTCTGGAACAGTGTATGATTTATTGTATTCTAAAAATGAGATTGATGAAAGTTTAGCCGATTTCAATTCGGACGATCCAATGACAAGTAATGTTGTAATTCCTGGTTATGGATCAATGACTGTTAGTACACTAATGGCAAATGTCGGTCGCACACTTGATGAGTTAGCAAAAATGCCCGATAATATTGACAAGTATCGTAAAGTCAACTATGAACTATATCGTAAATATTCTGTTCTGCAAGCAAAACTTGATGCTCTTGTTACAGCATTAGATGATTTACAAGAAATCCGAAAAAAAGGCGGCACAAGAAGTCGTAATATCCAAGCAGAATCAAATGGTGAAATAGCAGAAGGCAATTTGCCTCCTCATCTTGCTAAGTTCTTTAATAAAGAAGGCAATCTAAATCCAGACGCAGAAGAACGTGTTCGCAAAGGTCGTGAAGAACGTAGTCGCAAAGGTCGCGAAGAGCGTAAAACCTCATCCTGGAAAGATGTGACGCCAAAAGGGTATGGTCCTGATGACGAGCAGATAGATGAATATGGTGGTGCAACATATGGAAAAAGTGGACGATATGATAGAGCAGGCTATCAATCACCAACTGCTGCCAAAAAAGCAGCCCAAGCACAATCGCCAGATCCGACTCCATACAAGGGTGCTTCAAATCCAAAAACGCCTAGTTCTACAAGGTCTACTACTATGGGACCTGGTAAAACATCACAACACAAGGATGATAAATCGGCAGCGGCAGCACAACAAGATGCTGATATGGACAGAGAAGAGTTAAAACGATTGGCGGGCATAACACATATCAATCAAGCGACTACACAATCAATAGCGAGACAAAATAAACGATGAATATCCGTGAGATTCTAGGAGGCATATATACTATGGTATCAGAAGATGAAAATCTTTTGATTGTCACCTATTTTTCTAATGAGGATTCAGTTGTCAAGAGCAACGAATTGACTGACAATGAAATGGTGATAGCAGAGGATCTTGTGCGTAAAGGATTGTTATTGCCGCACGAAAATGGATTTCGGTTATTATAATGGAGGAATACAATGAAATCACCGTCAAGAAATGATGTAACCGCAATGGCTGATATTATGAAGGCGTTGAATGGTGATACTACTGCTATCAAAAAAACAGCGACATCAGGATCAGTCGATAGCCATGCAGGTATGAGTAATAAACAACAAGAAACAGCAGCGATGCTAAAGATTATGAATGCTATGAACAATGTTGACGCTGTTTCTGAGAATGTCGCTGAAGCATTGTATGAATCCTCTAAAACGCGTACGGGCTTTAAGATTGGTGCGTATGAAATATCGAAAAACGACAGCAACTTATATGATGTAGTTGACATAAGGCTGAAGGAGACGTTGTTCGAGGATATCAAGTTGAAAGAATCTGCTAGTGTTATTGCTGTGCATTTGAATGAAGGCAAGAAAATAAATTCGCCAGAAATCACAAAGATTATTTCAACAAACGCAATATTTGAGACATATTATTATGATGCTATGAAGCACAAAAACGCCCATCGGCTGGCAAAAGGCAAACAAGATCGTCGCAAAATGAATATCGCTGAGGATCGGTTTAGCAGAGCAAAAAACGAAGCTATGACAGCAAAGTCTTCCATAAAATTGTTATATGAAGCAGCAATGAAACAACAGAAAATATAAACAAATGATAAATATGAATATAAACTACAACTAGGAAGTTTGATAACATGAAAAATAGACTTTTTGAAACAGATGACGCCGTTATTGTCAAAAACCTAAACAGATATCTTAAAGAAAACTTTGGATATAAAGTTTCGGGCGATCTATCTTCTTTGCGTCAGGCAAAGCGAGCATTGGTTGAAAAGAAACGAGGTATGGTATCAAATATGCGTGATCCCAACTACACAGAGATTGTCGTAATGCTAGAAAGCATTAAGAAGATTGTAAAGATCAAGATGGACGAAGGTTGTGGCAAACGTCATACAACAACAGAAAAAGCACCCGTCGTCCAACAACCGAAAAATAAATGGGGCAACTCATTTGAGGGGCAACAGGAGTATAAAATGAATACGAAGCAACTTTCAGAGAAACTAACAGCAGAACTTAACCTTTTACTTGAGGGTGACGCAGCAGAAGCAGAAGTAACAATGGCAGCACGTGGTATCGTTGATGAACTACAGGACATTATTGAAAAGTTGGGCAAAATACAAAATGATCAACTGGGACCACTAGGTGACGAAATGGCTTTTACACATGGCACTGATGAAGCCAACCAATTCAAGCAAACAAGTATGTCATCAATTGATGGTCTTTTGCAATCTGCTAGAACTACAAAAGATGAAATGAACAACGCATTGTTAACATTATCTGGTCAAGCACCGACAGTAGATATGGACGACGATATGGAAATTGGCACAGGCGACATGGAAGCAGACATGAAAGCAGACGTGGAGTTAGATATAGAAGACGAAATGTCACCCGCCCCGACAATGGGTAGAGAAAAGAGATAATCTTGTGCGATATTCTGAACTAACAAATGAAGCGGCTGTAGATTCTCGTTCTATTGAGACGGACATAACGCATTACCTTCTTCGGGCTAAGGCAAAAGGAATGACTTCTGTGCCAACTGCAATTATTGTGAATGACTTAAATGGAATGACGACATACGATGGAATTTCTACGTCTACTGTTGTGAATATTTTGAAGAATAAATCAAAGTTTCCGTTTGTTGTTAATGTGTCTATTGAAAATATCGATCTGTCTATTGTTGCTTCAAATAATAAAACTGCACAGACAAACAGAAATACCGTTAGAAATTTAGCAAAATCTGCTACTAAAAAAAGGATGTAATGATATGCCACTGATCGTGCAGGGAGAAACAAAGATTATCAGTAAAAGCAAAATGAACGAGTTAGCTAACAAATTGGCTACTGAAAAAGACTCGGGAATTGATCAGTTGTCACCAGACAAAAAAGCAATACGGGAAGAAGTAAAATCTGCAAAGCGGCACAGAGAGTTTATGGACAGAGTTCGTGCAAATGAAGAACTCAATGAGACAAAACGCAACGCGATTGCGCATGCAGAATCCGTATCTGAGTTGGTAGTTGATTCTAAGCCAGTAGCGACTGTTATAGAACCAGCAATCGTTAATGTGATAGTATCAGAAGAAGCGATAGTAGAAACATCAGTGAAACTGCCGGATTTTGACAGTATGACAAAATCGCAGATTGGTATTTGGTCAGAAGAGCATATAGGTTTAACTCTTGATCTTCGTAAAACAAAGTACGATCTTATTGATGAAATCAAAAATGCTTCTTGACTTTTGATGCATAATGTAGTATATTATAAATATGCTATTAACAGAAAAATACAAATATAACCCTCTGGCCCGAGTGAATGTTGAAGGAAAACGTCACTACAGGGCAGAGGGTAATCCTTTGCCTAGTGTTACAACAATACTTAGTGCGTTGAAGGATCAATCAGGATTAGATGAATGGCGTAATCGCATAGGTCATAAAGAAGCAAATGAAATTATGAATATTGCTGCCAGTATAGGCACATCAGTTCATTCATTTATTGAATATTACATTCTTGATGAGAACAGAGAAATCAAAAATAACTATATCAACAAGATAGGCAAGAAGTTATCCGATATCGTCATCGAAAAAGGATTATGTAATATTGATGAAGTATGGGGAACTGAGATTCCTCTATATAATCCAGGATTGTATGCAGGCACTGCAGATTGCGTTGGTGTATGGAAAGGCAAGCATACTATCATTGATTTTAAAACATCTCGCAAAGCAAAAAAAGAAGAATGGATTGAGGATTATTTCATTCAAGGATGTCTGTATGCGCTTGCCCACAATGAAGTATACAAAACAAGTATCAGAACTGTAGTTATTATGATGATTGGTTGGGATGGCGACAATGAAGGCAACTATCAAGAGTTTGTTATTGACGGTCTTGAGTTTGATCGATATGCAATAATGGCATCTAGAAAAGTGGCTGAATACTATGATAGAATACTTATTTGAAATGATAAATACAAGTAACTACTTTTAGGAGTTACTTGATATGTCCATCGAATATGTAAAAATATTATTGCGTCAAGGATTGCGCACAGAAATAAACGAAGATTTGTTAGAAGTGGGCGAACCGGGATTTGCCTACGATACAAATCAGTTGTACATCGGCACTGATGATGCGTTGAATGAACTTGTGTTTGATCCGTTTGCCAATGCTCACGCTGTTATTCAGACTTGGTTAGATAGTGTGGAAAATCCAGAACCTGGACTTATGGTTGACGAAGATTTGATTGTTCGTAATGTAACGGACGTTGATGCTATTTTGGCAGCAATGGCATCAAGTATTTTGTTTCCTGCTGGAGCATATGCAAGGGCAAGACGCAATGTTGAGGTTGTAACTGAAAACAGCTTCAATCAGATGTTTGCCGATCAACATTTATCTGTATTTGATCCTACGAGTGGGTTGCGTTCTAGTTTATTTCACAAGGAGTTATTGAATACATCTGGCACATTTTTGCGCTATAATAAAAATATATGCACATCGTTTTTTATTGAATATTCGTTGAAACAAACCAACGGCGTGATAACGTATGTTCGTGTTGGCGATATCAAAGTCATTAATGGCGTGCCGCAGGGAATAGCACAATGTAAGTTAACAGACGATAATACTGAAATTTGGCAAGATGATGGTGATTTACTGGAAGAATCAAATGAATTTTCAAATATAGAATTTTCTGCCCAACTTGATGCTGATTACGTAAATATATTATATACTCAAAATGCAGGATTTATAACTAATATTTCATACACAGTAAAACGGTGGTCAATGTAATACGATGAATAATAATGCTTCTAAGCTATTTGAATGGCGTGAGTTACGAAAAAATCTAGAAACACATTTTTCAGAAGGAAATCTACAAACTATAATAACTTGGTGGCAATCGTTCAAATTTAGGGCAAATGGTTTTGATTACGACAATATAAAAACGTGGCCGAATGTGTGGGAGTTAATACAGGACGGATATTATACTACGAGCAGTATCGGGCTTGGTTGTTTCTATACTATTACGCTTGCTTATCCTGACAAAGACATAGAACTTTGGTTGATACACGATTTGTTATATTCTGAAATATACTTGGTTTGTTATATAGATGGATACATACTGAATAGATTGAGTGGCAAACTTGAAAAATATGAAGATGTTAGTCAGGATATAAATATATTAGAAAAACACAAAGCAGAATATATTATAGATGCTTTAAAATTTAAGGAGTAACACATGTTAGTTGAAAAAACATTTGAATCTGGCGATATAGGCACACTGGGAGAATAAATATGGGTAAACCAGTAGCAGCCCGCATAGTATCAAGAACATCGCACGATGGATACGCATTTGAGGGCGCATCTAAGACAAAAATGGGACCAACTCGTATGGGAGCACATCGGATTGGTGATGGTGCTATATGTCCATTGCATGGTCCTATTCGATTAATGACTGGAGTAAGTAATGTTATCATAGAAGGAAAACCGGTAGGAACAATTGATAGTATCTATAGACCCGTGTGTTTGGCAAAAGTTACTACCGGAGTTAACAATATAATAGTAGGTTAAAAAATGGCGACAGAGGCAGAATTTGAAAGATTATATCAAGAGTTTATAACGCGAGGCGGCGGGACGCATACATTTGATAATACAAATGTGACACCGGTCGAATATAAATCGTTGATAGATGTTGGGCTAACAGAAAAACAACGTGAACGATTAGATTTATTAGAAAAAAAGTACAATGATTCTGTAGCGTATGAAACAATCATGGAAGAAATGGATAAGTTTGAAAATCCATACGCTTTTTTATGTGATACTGGAACCGCTACTTTCCAATCGTTCACTACTAATTTGTTTGACTTGTGCGATGAAGTGAAAACATTGGAAACAGTTAATCCAGAGGCAGCAACGGCAGCTAAGGAAAAAATCGCAGAACTATTTGGAGTACCATATTCGGATATGTGTAGATTGAATACACTTGCTCCCGCAGCCTCTGAAATGTACAGAGAAGTGTGCGAACATACGAATAGTCAGATCGCAGACTTGCCAAATACCATAAATGAAATATCATCGTTTTCTGCTATCGCACAGAATTTTAGACCACCAACTACAGCGAATAGTAGCGAATGTTCTATGTTCAATGAGATGATGGGTATTATGTCTGGAGTAATGGATGGTGCGTTCAGCTTTCTTGGTGATTTGCCTGGAACGTTAACGGAATTAATGGGTCCGTTAGAAGGAATCATGGGTGGCATGACTGGACAACTTCAAGGAATGATTGATGGTAGTATTCCAGATATTTCATCCTTGATGGGAGGGCTTGACGGAGTGATGAATGGTGGTATTGAAGGATTACTAGGTAATATTCCCGGCGGGTTAGAGGGATTACTAAGTACTCTACCTGGTGGCATAGAAGGAGTGCTGGGTGGATTGCCAGGTGGCATTGAAGGATTACTAGGTAATATACCTGGTGGGCTTGAGGGACTAGCAGGTGGATTGCCAGATGGAATACAAGGATTACTAGGCAATATACCAGGTGGGCTTGAGGGATTACTAGGTAATATGCCCGGTGGACTACAAGGATTACTAGGTAATCTACCTGATGGGCTTGAGGGATTAATAGGCGGATTGCCAGGTGGCGTTGAAGGATTGTTAAGTGGATTGCCAGGTGGCATTGAAGGATTGACCGGTGGCCTTGGCGGCATTGAAGGATTGATAGGTGGTTTACCAAACGTTTCGGATATCATGGGACAAGTAATGGGAATGGCAGGAGCAGGATTCGGCGCCATCGAAGACATATCAAATCAGGTGACGAGTGAAATAGCAGGGCTTGCGGGCATTGGCGAATTAATGCCACAGATGCTTGCAATATTAAACCTGGGATCACTTACTCTCAATTCTTGTGCCCTAGCACCATTGTTAAATGCAGGAACTGAAACATTTGGATCTGCTATCGGACAATTGCAATCCGAGACATTCAATAGGACTAATGATACAGTTCCAACTGCTGTTGATGAAAGAGTAAATATGGCAGAGGTATCTTCGTTAATGAACAGCGCACAGAGATTAGCAGCCTTATCGCCGGGCGTTCCACAGTCTCCTATTACCGGTGCTGATTTACGATATCAACCGTGGAGCGCATATTTACATGGCGACAACAGTGGAGCAGATGCTGGACCTACGCCAAACGCACATAGCATTTTGTCTGGCGCGGCTGGCAGTATCATGGGATTGATTGATCCGTCAGTAAAAAATTCAGCAGTAGGTCCAAATCTAAATCAAACAGTTGATAGAAGCAATGTTCGTGTAGTTCGGTCTGATGCTTGGAAGAAGTTTGCAAAGACTTATTTGGATGCGATGCTAGTTATACGGACTGAGACAAAACAACTACGACAAACAATAGAAAAGTCATTGGAATTTGCTGATATCCACAGTGTATATAGTGGTGATTCGACAGCTATTGTCCAAGATGCTAAATCATATGTAGAAACACTGACTAGCATTGAATCTGAGTTAGGTGAACATATAAAACGGACAAAGCGCAGACTATCATATACTTTATCGGGATCGGCATATAAAAATGGTGGCAAAGAAACCGCAGCTATGAACTTGTATAATGATACTATAGTTACACAGACAGATACCACACTAAAAAAACTTCTTCGTCAACTAACGGATATTGCCACCAGTTGGAATGGAATTCGTTATCGATCCGTATTTTTATATTGATTTCACGTTGATTTTGATATATAATAGAATAAATGAGTAGGACATAATATGAAGGCAACTGCGGATAGCCTCTTGAAATATCGCAAACAGATTGATTTAAGCATCATTAATAACACGCATGTACATTATTGTACTCCGTGCTACGGAGGACAAGTGACCGAGCCGTTCTTTAGGTCTTGGACGCGGGCACATATGATGTTTACTAAACACAATATTAAATACTCGATGACCACATCCGCTAATGAATCTTTGATTAGTAGAGCAAGATGCCATATGGTTGCGTATTTTATGGCAAATCCAAAAGCAACTCACATGATGTTCATTGATGCTGATATTCGGTTCGATGCGGTTGATATTTTACATATGCTCCAGCACGACAAAGACATTATCGTCGGTGCTTATCCCAAAAAAGAGTTAGACTGGTCAGGAATTAAACAAGCGTCATCATCTGGAGTTGAAGCAGAGTTGCTTACTAAATATGGAGCAAATTATGCGTTGAATTTCAAATGGAATAAAACCGATGCCGGCGAGAAGTTTTTAAAAGTAAAGCACGGTCTCATTGAACTGAAAGATGCGGCAACTGGATTTATGCTTATCAAGCGGTCAGTTATTGAAAGAATGATTTCAGCATATCCAGACTTGTATTTTAATAATGATCTCAACTTAGATACTGAGTTTGCTAAGTGGACGTATTTGTTTTTTGATACTATGGTTGAATCAGAAACAAAACGATATCTTAGTGAAGATTATTCATTTTGCCGTAGATGGCAAGATATAGGAGGAGAAGTATGGTTAGATCCATTGGTTAAGTTGGATCACGTAGGACACTTCATTTTTGATGGCAATATCAATAAAATGCTGTATACTACCACGCTAGAAGACTTAGACCTTGCATCTAATAAATAACTACAGATAAAACAACAATGAGCATCTTACAGAGTTTTATAGAAGTTTACGAAAGCAAACAAGAAGACGAAATGTCTTTGGAAAAATACTTGAAAATATGCAAAAAAGACAAGATGGCGTATGCGACAGCCGCAGAACGGCGAGAGGCGTCTTAAACCATACGCACAAAAGATTAAGGAACAGCTAGAGAACGGTGAAGCGGAGTACGTTCATAGCAAAGGTAAACATATATTCGTCTATCCTCTCAATAAGAAAGAGAGACGGAAGTACAAAATGAAAGCAAATATATAGTGACTGATGTGAAACTTATGCTAGGCAATTGCTTAGACCGACTAAAAGACCTTGATGATAATTCTGTGGATAGTATCGTTACTGACCCACCTTATGGAATTGATTTCATGGGTAAGAAATGGGATTACGATGTTCCGTCTACAGAGATTTGGGAACAGGCAATGAGAGTTCTCAAACCAGGTGGTTATCTATTGGCATTTGCTGGTACACGTACACAACACCGCATGGCGGTTCGCATTGAAGATGCTGGCTTTGAAATTCGTGATATGATTGCTTGGGTATATGGTAGCGGCTTTCCTAAGTCTCATAATATTGGAAAAAATGTTGATAAACATTTGCGTGGGGTAGGTATAGGAAAATCTGATCCTAAATCACCTTTGCATGGAACTAAAAGATTAAAAATTAATGGTGCAAATGCTAAACATGATATGAGTCCTTTATACAAAACACAAACTGTAGAGTATGAATATGAACATGATATTTCGAAACAATGGAAAGGTTGGGGCACAGCACTCAAACCTGCACTAGAACCTATTACAGTTGCTAGAAAACCATTAGGAGAAAAGACTGTTGCCGCTAATGTCTTGGAGTATGGTACAGGTGGTATCAATATTGATGAAAGTCGTATTCCCACTAACCCTGATGTTGATGATGCACGACTTGGTGGCAATGGCTCTTGGAAAACTGATAATGCAGGTTCAAATATAGGAAATGCGCCCTTTAAGGGTGATGATGTTGCTTCATCTGAGCGAGGTCGTTTCCCCGCTAATATTATTCATGATGGTTCTGATGAAGTGACTGAGTTGTTTCCAAGTGTTAATGGTTCAGCCGCACGTTTCTTCTATGTGCCAAAGACATCTAAGAAAGATCGTAATGATGGACTAGAGAACTTTACACCAAAGGCTACAGCGTCTTCTGAGTTCAGACCAAACCATGCAGAGAAAGCAGACAACGGTGAAGATGGCAATCCATATGGACGTTGGACACCTACACAGAACAACCACCCTACTGTGAAGCCCACAGACCTTATGCGATACCTTGTGACTATGGTAACACCAAAAGGTGGTACAACCCTTGATCCGTTCATGGGTAGTGGTTCTACAGGACGTGGTGCGAAGCTAGGTGGGTTTAACTTCATTGGTATTGAACTAGACGAAAACTACTTGGAGATTGCCAAGGCTAGAATTGATGCCGTATCTACTGAGATTACGTTGGAAGAATTTTTTTACTTGACATAAAACGAATCGTGGGGTATGCTTGACTTATTAATTAAGGCGGAAAATTAAAATTCCCCGCCTTAAATCATTTCGTGTTTTATGGATGGTATAATTCCATAGCAACCGAACGAATCATTGAGCGGCTGATACCGATATCGTTCAATTCATGATCCGTAAGTGATGTCAACTCTCGGACTGTATTGTTATATTTCTTGCGGCTAGCAAAGTATTTTATAGCATTACACTTCATTGTGTTAAGTTTATCAAACATATTAATATTCTCCTCTGATTGGTATTTTTCCAGTTGTTATCATGTGATCATATGCGTATAGCCAATCATTGCCATATTCTACTTTTGCCCACTTTTCCACAGCTTCTGTTGTTTCTTTGCGTGTCCACACTGATTTGAGTGTTTTTAACAGGTGTGTCATTTTTATTCTCCTGATAGTTTCTTGTATTGTTGCATACATTTGTTTGCTTCGATTGTATAACCTAATAATGTTAATTCTCTTGCTGCTCTGCGATATCCAGATAAACAACATGCTCTTCCCAATCGTTTCATTATGTTCATTATCTTCTCCTCTATATTGCTGCATCGCAGCACTATCATTATTTATTACATAATACACTAAAAAATCGTCAATTACTACTGCGGTTTCGGTATACTCGATATGTCTTTGCCGCATATCTATTTGTAACTATTGCTTGACTTGTTTTGGCACATATGGTATAATAAAAAATAATAGTAGTATTGTATGCTACCATAGTGTTGATTTCCGTTGATATCGAATGTATTATTACTACGCAAGACGCGTATGAGATATTTTTGAGTGAAAAATAATGGATGGTGGCAAAATCGGGCAATATGTTGATTGCAAAGATCGAATAGCAGAAAAGCATGCATAAATACGTTGAATATAGGATATTGAAAAATATGAACAAATCAAAACATATACCTCCCGTGGTAGAGGTAGACGAAACGGCGGATTATGTAAACTGTTTAGATTTACTAGAAGATAATGAAACGTCGCATACGAAAACTTCATTCAGTGTGTTATTTGATGAAGACAATGAAGACTCGTGTCTAGAAGTGCCGAAAATATCGGCTGAAAAGCATGTTTGGAAATCTATCAGTATACATTTTCGCAATATTCACGATTTGAATTCATTTGCAGTTATGCTGAATCAGACAATTTTTGATAACACGAAATACATTTGGTTTCCTAAGATCGTGACTACATCTTTGTCTGCGTTGTTCGACGATTCCGACGCCATCGGATACAAGATATCACAAACCACGAAAATTAAAAATGATAAATCAAATAATCAAGAATCATCCAACTTATTTGAAACGGCAGATAACGAGTCAGGCAATGATCATTGGACAGATCACTGGAACGATATGCCGTCGTTCATTCAAGAGGAAAATGGCCCTTGGAAAACAATAACTGTAAAACTGGCGACTGAAGAAGATATGGCGGCGTTTGGTGAAATTATAGACCAAAAACTTACTGCTAAAACAAAAAGCACGTGGCATCCACAACGAATGATCACAAAAAATTCATTGATGCGTTGGTTTGAAATCAAAAATGGAGAATATGCGTACACCCAGCCGAAATATCCGTTGTATATAATTTCTAAGGGTAGACACGAAACGATGTATACTGCTAGATCATTATCTAGGATGCGTATTCATCATCATATTGCTGTTGAGCCACAAGATTGGGAGCTGTATGACGCTGCGCTAGACGAATTCAATATTCGGAATTACGCAACTTTACTTTTGTTGCCATTCAGCAACCACGGTGATGGACCTGGTAGGGCAAGAAATTGGTGCTGGGATCATAGCATGAAAGTGTATAACGCAAAGCGGCATTGGGTGTTTGATGATAACATTCAAGATTTTTATCGTTTACATGAGAATCAGCGCATTCGAGTTGAAAGTGGAGTAATGTTCACGATTATGGAAGATTTTTGTGATAGATACGAAAATATCAAAATCGCTGGACCACAATATCGCTTTTTTTGTGCTGCTGATCAAAAATATCCAGGATATGTAAAGAATACAAGAATATATTCCACTCTTCTTATAGAAAATGATTGCAAGCACAGGTGGAGGGGAAGATACAACGAAGATACTGATATTTGCTTGAATGTTCTCAAGGACGAAGATTGCACTGTGCAATTCAATATTTTCCTTCAAGGAAAAGCTGCCACTCAAACGGTATCTGGTGGCAACACCCAAGAGTTTTATCATGTAGAAAATGTTGAAGGAGAGGTTAAGCTTGGAAAATATAACGTTGGTGGCACAGTCAACAAATCTCTATTATTAGAAAAAATGCATCCTGATGTAGCAAAGATGGTATGGAGATATGGTCGATGGCATCATCATGTTGATTATTCATCATTTAAGGATATCAAGATGCGATATGTTGATGGAGTAGAAGTAGCATCTGGAGAAAATAATTATGGATTAGAACTTCAGGTATTTAACAACATCGATGAAGTCAACGATGTTACCGGAGTTGAATCGATGAATGGCAGCGACGAATAGCCAAATCGCATCAAGATAGTAGAGAAAAATGGTTGGGCGAGAAAAACAAAGAAACGTGGCCAGAACGTCCAGGATGTGGCTTCAAAGGAGTATGATATGGAAGCAAAACTAGTATACGAAGGCACAAAATCATTGAATGGACCATCAACCGCATACGAGATCGACGCCGACACCCAAGACCTTGTAAAAGAAATGATAAAGGTGATGGTATTGCACAATGGCATTGGTCTTGCTGCTCCACAGATTGGGATCAATAAGCGACTGTTTGTTATTGGCAGCAAAGATACAGATTTCATTGCGTGTATAAATCCAGAATGGGAGCCCATCGAAGATAGCGACCAAAGATTATTTGATGAAGGATGTTTGAGTTTTCCCGGACTGTTTTTGAAAGTAAAGCGATATAAACGTATCAAAGTATCATACACAACCATGACAGGTGAGCAGAAAACAAGAGAACTTAGCGGAGTTTGGTCCCAAGCATTTCAGCACGAATATGATCATTTGGATGGCATTACGTTTGATAAAAAAGTGAGCAAGATCAAACTGAATATGGCACAAAAAAAACGTGAGAAGATGTATAAATAATACACAACATTATAGGAGAGTAAAATGTTTGATTTTTTTGCTATATGGGAATGGATAAAAGATAGACTTGCAGAAAGAACAACCTGGGATGGCGGTGTGTTAGTAGCAGCGGGGATTGCGTTTTTGGTACTAGGTCCCATCGCTAAGTTGATTGCTTATGGAGCAATCGCATACGGTCTTTGGACTATTTGGCAAGAACAAAAATAACACTTGACGAATCACTTGAGATAGTGTATAAATAATACTGTAGTTGATGATACAACTTGAAAGATGGACAGGACTGGAGTTCGAGCCTCCACAGGTCCACCACGAACACACAGGAAGATGTGGCCACATAATTAAAGGTAAAGTAACCTTGCTACTGTGTGTTTTTGATGGGCCTGAGCATTTGGGATCGACTGACGTTGGACGATGAGAGTAGACTACCGGGATGTAAGCGCCGTTACCGCGAACAAACTTTATAATTGCAAATAACAATTATGCGCCAGAAATGGCAAAACTAGCAGCCTAAGGGTATGTGGGGGTTTTGTAACTTGAGCCTAGCAACAGAATCAAGTTACACAAAAAACGAAACGTAGCATAAATAATACTTGACGAATCAACGCCAATTTGATAATATAAGCGACATAACTGATAATAACTTTTATCAGTTTTTTTTCTATTACTATCATGAATAAATCACAAGGAACTAACAATATGAAAACAACCCTCGCCGCCGCAGCAATTGTCGCACTTTCTTCAGGTTCAGCATTTGCTCTGGATTTCAATACGCCAGGACTAACGTTCGATAGTGAAATTAACCTAGAATACAATGTAACTACCGAAGATTTTGGTTCCATTTATGTAGGCAATGTAAACTATCAGGCGTTTGATCAACTTCGTCTGTATACTGGAATAGAAGTAGACCTAGAAGATCCAAATGCTACCGGAGTGCATGTTGGTGCTGAACTTGAATTCGATTATATGGTTACTGATCGGATTTCGTTGATTCATACTGGCACGCTAGAGTATAACTTGCGCACTGAAGAATCAATAGTTGAATACACAGGTCGTGTAAACTATGGCATCAATGAAAGTTTTGTTGCGTATGTCGGAACTACAGTCAATCTGGACAATCCTACTTGGGATGGAGCAGATTTTGGTATTCAATACACCGTTGATCGATCCTACGTGATGGATCAAACTGTAAGTCTATACGGCGAATACAACACTGATAGTGAACAAGTCGTAGTAGGCGCTCGTTTGAATTTCTAATATTTCAGCACTATTATAAAACGATAAAATGATTATGTAAGGCTCTCCGCAATCGCGTGATCTGAAAGTAAAATGTAAAAAATGTAAAAAAGTAAGTATAGTATGAATGGCGCTCAATACGATCTATTTTTACTATAAAAAGATAAATAAAGTGTAAGAAAATACTTGACGAATCAATATAGATACTATATATTATAAACAAGTTATTATAGATAAAAGGAAATGGAACTTTCGATGACCCGTTCAACTCAACATAAACAGATTATTAAGAGCATCTTTGGATGCCGCCAGTTTATGCGCGGTTGTTCAATTGGGGGTTTCGGTAATGGATAGATAACATATCCAAATAACGATCACAAAAACCCTCGCAGAGAAATCTCCGAGGGTTTTTTATTGGGCTATGGTGTAATTGGTAACACACCTGATTTTGGTTCAGAAGAGTCTAGGTTCGAGTCCTAGTAGCCCAACCAGCCAACACAATATCTGACAGGAAACTGTCTCCGCTTTTTGAAAATTTAATGATGTATGTTTGAGATAGAAGAAATTCGATGATCCCAAGAAATATAGTGTATAGGCGAAATGGTTCACGCAATTCTCTCATAAGGAATAATTACATGGTTCGATTCCATGATACACTACCAAACAATGCCCACGTATCCCCCTCCGCTACGAACGGAGAGTAAGGTAACTGGATGTAGATGTAGGTTCGACTCCTACCGTGGGCGCCAAACATATTTTGCCAGTTAAGTGTTTATGGATACACGCGAGGTTGTGGACCTTGAATAGATAGGATCGTTGCCTACAACTGGTACCAAAATAAATGAAAGGTTAGCTGATGTGGTCATAGCGTCGGTTTGAAGCACCGAAGAACTGAGTTCGATCCTCAGGCCTTTCACCAAATAAAATTTGACGTTGGACGAATCAACGTTATAGTGAATACGAAATCGAAGGTCGGTGGCCCGGACGGTAAGGGGCGGGTTTGCAAATCCCAGGCACGAAAGTAATCAGTTCGACTCTGATACCGACTTCCAACAATAAAACTTGACGAATCGAAACAATGCTGTTATAGTTCAGGGGTAGAACGCTTTCTTGGTAAGGAAGAGATCACAAGTTCAAATCTTGCTAACAGCACCAAAAGGAGAAGCAGATGCATACTGAAAACAACTATGAGTTCGCAACGGAAGAAGATGCGCAAGAATTTGTAAGTAATCATAAAGCAGGAAACAACCCTAGTGCTGACGTATATGTGAGTGGACCGTTTTTAATAGATGAATCGAAAATCTTTGAGAATATGAGTTGGGTTATTCCACGCAAGCCTTTTTGGATGGTCACGATAGAAATTTACAAGTAAAAAGGAGAAAGAAAATGAAACGAAAGATGAAGGTGCCCAAAGAACGTAATCCAATCGTTATGTGTTTAATGACGACACGTTCTGGTGCGCACGGTAAAACGAAAAAAGCAGAACGCAAGGCTGCTAAACAAAATTTGCGCAAAGAAATATATATGGACCAGTGACCCGAGAGGCCGAAGGGACCGGACTTTTAATCCGGAGTAGCAATACCGTCATGAGTTCGAATCTCATCTGGTCCACCATTACTTTGATGATACACTGACTTAATAGACCGGTACCGTTTGTGGAAAGTAATAAAACGGTTGGTGTATCTTCCAAGTAATGACTAAATATAGTTGATGCGATGTAGTGTAAAGTAACACGACAGACTCATATTCTGTAACTGTAGGTATCGAGTCCTACCGACGCAACCAAATAATGCCTGTGGGTCCGGAAAGCGAGGGCCTCGCCTGATAAGCGAGTGATAGAAGGGGCAGTACCTTCCGCAGGCACCAAAAATAATGCGGGTATGGTGAAAAGGTATCATATGAGATTTCCAATCTTCGGTTGTCGGTTCGATTCCGTCTACCCGCTCAAAATAAGGAATGATAAATGTTTACTATCGAAATGGAACATGATGAAATAGAAATAGTGGTGATTGATGACTGCGCTGAAAACGAAGATTTATCCGTAATTCTTTACGATGATATAGCGTTCATTCGGCAATGGGATGAAGAGTTAGGATACTATCATTCGATTATGATTAGTCCTGATATGTGGGATGAACTTGTCCAAGCAATGAATAAGCCAGCAGGAGCATATCAAACGGTAAAGAGAGTCAAAGAGATTGATGAATTTAAGTAGACAATACAACTTCCACACATCATTTCATTATACCAGCATATGCTCAAATAGTTTTATATCAAACGCTCCTTCGGGAGCGTTTTTTTTGTATCAAAAACTTGACAATGCGCGAATCAGTGCTATAATATATATGAAAGCAACGAAAGAGAGATCAAAATGGCTTATATGTCTCAAGCGATGAAAAAAGAACTTGCTCCCGGTATCAAAGCAGTCCTCAAAAAATATGACATGAAAGGCACTATTGGTGTTCACAATTATTCTTCGCTTGTCGTAAATATCAAAAGTGGCAATCTTGATCTTATTGGGGATGCGAATAAGAAAAATCAAGAATCCGCAGAACGCCGTGGACAGACTGCTTATGAAGTCAAAGACAACTATCAAGCAAATCCATATCACACTGGTCCTGAAAATTCACATGACCCAAAAGTTGGCAAGTTTTTCGCAGAACTAGTTGGTGCGATGAAAGGCAATAAATGGTTTGATAATAGTGATATTATGACTGATTATTTTGATACTGCTTACTATCTTGACATCAATGTTGGTAAGTGGGACAAACCTTACATGCAGGAGGCATAAGAATAAAATGTATATTGTAAAGGATGCTGAAGACAATATTGTTGCTATTACTACTCGCAAGGCTGATGCTGATGCTTTAGTGAATACTCTGCTAGATGATTTAGTTTGTGTAGTTGAGCATGTTGACGTTGATGTGAGTTTGCGAACGTTTATTGGGGATAACAAAAAATGATGATGGATCTACTATTATACTTGACCTTTACAGGTATGTGTGTTATGGTTATCACAGAAGAACTTGTTACTGTGGAGGTAAGTTATGAATCTTGAACGTGCTATTGATCTATTGGGTATTAATCGGACCAAGAATAGCGATATTGAGAATATGGTACTAGCACTAGGATTGTTTACTGGGCTGAACACCCCAGAAGAAAATGAACGTCTTGCTGCTGGCAAGTTTGTTTTGCAAAACTGGGCAAAATATTCTAGTGAATGTAATACGAAACGTGACACCCATCGAACGGAATCTATGCAATGAATAATAAAAGTGTGAATCTAGAACTGAATGTCTGTATCAAAAACAACTGGCCAGTGTTTGTGGTATATGAAGATGAAACCAAAGAGTTAGTTGGGTGGTTTGCGTTTGGTGAAATGCATGCAAAAAATGATGCGCAATCCTTGAATAACAAAGAAGGTCCTGATAAATATTGCTCATGTTCTTGGGAAAAATATTTATTGTTGCGTGATCAGCATAATCGCAATCAGGCACATAAAGCAGACATGGCATCAAGGATGTAATGATGAAAAACGAGGCAGAAAAATGACTAAGCGATGGTTTGACGCAGCACCGTGGCCCGAACTATTTGCTGCAGGTTGGGAGAATATGAGCGAAAAGAACCGAGAAAAATTTATGGCATTATCTTGGTATAATCATTGCAAGGCAGAATATGAACGTGCGTTAGAATGGTCAGAGGTAGAAGGAGATGCTTGGGAAGACCTCACTGATGAACAGCGTGAAAACGTTGGTAAGAGAATCCAAGAAAACGCACAGAAAATGCAAGCCTTGGGCAAAAAAATAGCAAGTGGAAATGCTTTAGATGTTGCACTATCTAGTAAGTGAATATTGTGCTACCGGCGAAGGTATGACTATTTTCATGATGATACCTTAAATTTCAGTTGATTATGTGTAACTTTTATAGTATAATAGAACTATGATTACAAAAACAAAAGAAGATATCATCGTTGAAATGTGTTATACAATGCGCCATGATTTTGGATTAGTGAAAACTGATTCAACTGAATTTGGTGCAGGGATGACGCCAGCCGATCAAGCATTTTTATATAAACAAATGGAGCAGTTGTTTGATAACTGTATTGCTCCAAATATGAAATTTAAGGTATTATCATGAAAGAACTTTGGACTGAGGCGTATCGCCCGAAAACACTGGCCGATTATGTGTTTCGCGACGAAAAACAAAAGCGACAAGTGACCAATTGGGTCAAAGAAGGCACAATTCCGCATCTGCTATTCAGCGGTGGTGCTGGTACTGGCAAGACAACCTTGGCAAAGGTTTTGTTAAATGAACTAGACGTTGATCCTGGCGATATTATGATTTTGAACGCATCCAACGAAAACAATGTTGATACAATGCGAACAAAGATTATTGGATTTGCCAGCAGTCTTTCATTCTCTGGTGAGTTCAAATATATTCTATTAGACGAAGCCGACTATCTTTCACCAGCTGCAATGGGCATCCTCAGAAACGTCCTAGAGACTTACCAGAGCAATTGTCGTTTCATTCTTACGTGTAACTATCCAAATAAGATTATTCCTGCGTTACATTCTCGGTGTCAGGGCTTTCATATTGAAAAACTTGACCAAACAGAATTTACGGTTCGCATTGCTACTATTCTTCTAACAGAAGGTGTTGCCTTTCAGCCAGAAGACCTTGATATCTATGTGAAGTCCACGTATCCTGATCTTCGCAAATGTATAAATATGATACAGCAGAACGTTGATGATGGGACATTACAAGAACCCGGAGGCGGCGAGGGCGGAGAGAGTGACTGGATTCTAGAATACGTTGGGTTGTTTCAAATTGGTAAGATAAACCAAGCAAGAACACTTATTGTGAGTAAGGCGCGACCAGAAGAATACGAAGGTGTTTTTCGTAAGTTATATGAAAATCTAGACTGGTTTGGTGTCGATGAATTAACACAAGGTCGTGCGCTATTGACTATTCGTGATGGGCTAGTGAATCATTCATTGGTAGTAGATCCAGAAATCAATCTTAGCGCAACACTGATGGAACTACAGTTAATTGTGGAGAAATAAATGACCATCTACGAGCCAAAAGTAATTATTAGCAACAGTCAGATTCAAGATTTTCAGCTTTTGATGGCGCGAGAACTTGCGAACTACATTAGGAGTGAAGATCCGCCGAATCCATTCCGCGGTCCATTGGAATCTTCCGACCATGTTAAGATTGCACTCAACAAAACTAATGATTTGAAATATATGGTAGACCATTGGATTTCAGAGATCAAAAATGGTGACGCAGACATAGTATTACTTGGTGATCCATTTCGGCATGGGTATAGTATGCAGGTAATAAATAAAATTGCGGATGCGTGTGATGTACCTTGTAACTATATTGTTGCGAAAGACTGGATTGTCTTTTGTCTGAATTTAAAAGATATGACTTCTTTGTATATAAAGGATTCGACCATAATGAAGAAAGAGGCATCATCATGAGCGCAAAAGCATATATTATTTTGCAGCATCTTTTTATTCCTGCACCTGGCGAAAAGACACAAATAAAAAACTGGGGGGAAGTTGGCAAACAACAAATGGTAGAAGAAATCTATTTTGTTACGCGAATTAAAAAACGATGGTACAGTACTGCGACAACAATTTTAAATATTTCTGAGCGAAAGATTGAAAAAAATACTGCTGAAAATCAAGATTACAACTCCATTATTCAGCATATAATGATAAAGTATCCGGAGAAATATAATCAGTTTATTCAAGCATGTAAAAATGGTGGACTAATTAATAAAGGAAATTCACAATAATGGGTGAATTAGTATTTTATTATTCTTCTATGAATTCAGGCAAGAGCTTATCGTTGTTGTCTAAAAACTATATGCTTGAAGAAAAGGGATTTCATACTGTTATTATGAAGCCCGGAATGGATACCAGATCCGCGAATAGCATTTCAACCCGATTAGGCATAGAGAAGTCTTGTATCTCAATATCAAATAACAGACTGGCTAGTGAATATGTATTGAAAGGTTCATATACACGTCCTGATTTTGTATTGATAGATGAAGCACAGTTTTTAACCAAAGAACAGATATGGGACTTGTCAAACCTAGTAGATCACTGGGATATAAATGTGTATTGTTATGGTCTTAGAATAGATTGGCAAGGTGAATTTTTCACAGGGTCAGAAGAACTATTTAAGATTGCTGACCGTCTCGAAACGATTGAAAATCTATGTACGCATTACAAAGGTTTGCCTGCTTACTTTCATATCAAGTTGGGAGGAAGTAATAACGCAGTAGAGATTGGCGCAGAAGATTTGTATGAATCTGTATCTCGCAAGAAATGGCGAGAATGGTACAGTGAAAGACAGACCGATGAGTAAAATTCAACGAGCCAGGTTTCGCAAGCAGCATAATATGCCATCTTGGAAAGTCATGGGCAGAGTATCCGAAAAAACGGGACAGGCGTTAAAAAATCTCGTATTGGGTAACGATACCAGCAATATGTCTTTTATTGTTAACTCTATAACCAATTTACTTTCTGTTCCGATTTACGATATATCAGCAGATTCTTACAGTGGTGAGATTCAAACTGCTTGGAAAAGGTCAAAGAACTATACTACTGCTGAAGGTATATTTTTTCTTTCAGCCGATGGCGAGGCAACTATAGATTTTATCAGCGATGAAAGTGTTGTGATACGTCCACACCAAGTTGTTTTCGTTGATGATAGACAGCAGTATAGATTGACATCAAATACTAAAACCCGGCTTATTTTGTTATCTGGTAAATTTTTATGGGATAGCACAACTCACGCAAATGGGAACCAATGATGAAAATTGACCTGCACGGATTGACAGTTCATGGTGGCTGGAAATTATATTGTAAGATGACGCAACTTTGTTATAATGGTGGCAAGAAAACGCTTACTGTTATTACTGGTCAAGGACAAATGAATACTGAGATTATGGGTTGGGTATCAGCCGACCAGTATGCCAAAAGCGCAAAAAAGTTGAACGAAGGTGCTTGGCAAATAGAGATTGTGAGCAAGAAAAAAGAAGACAAGAAGCGGAGTGTTACTGATCCAGGATACAAATGTTCGGATGATGTAACTCCACTCCAACTTGAAAAGTTACACCGAAAATTCAATGGAGGCAAATAATATAATATGTATGAAGATACTTGTGAAATACTATGCTTAGACACGAACATCTCAAACACTGGAGAGATTCTTGACTTCAAGCCAAACAAGAAGATTGTAGTTAGCATAAACCGCGCGATACAAATAAGTTTGTGGTATGTGGAGAGTAAGAAAAAATACATTGGTAACTCATCTGGGTTGGAATTTATTACCGATGGACCAAAAGAAGGTGCTGAGTATAAAAATCGTACCCGTGATCGTTATTAACACTCGACACAGCCTTGAATCGTGTTTGCTGAACCGGGCGAGTGTAAATACTGTGATGAACGCAGAGAAGATGGAGATACATTCTTTCCTTCTCACTATGCGTCACCGAATTGTCTAAGTGGCAAGTATAGTCACTGTAGTTGTGGAACTTGTTTTTGACTTGGAATTTATTCATAGATGATGAACGCTTCCCACCAGATGATGGGAAAGAATGGATAATATGCCGAACAAGACCTGAGGTATATGCTGCAATTCATAGCAAGGGCATACCAAGTTATATCAGTTTTGACCATGACCTTGGCGAAGATGAAGGTACTGGGTTTGATATAGCTAAGATGATCGTTGATATGGATCTTGATGAATATCGTATAATTCCAGAAGACTTTGATTTCTATGTTCACAGCCAAAATCCAGTAGGTAAGAAAAACATCGAATTGTTGTTGGTTAACTATCTACAATTCAAGCACCGGTGATGTATATACCATATTAAACTATTACTCCCTGACATTTTTAGATAAATATGTTAGGGAGTTTTATATGAGATTTGCGTTATTGACATTTATCGTTGCCATTGTAATTGCTATGGTAGCGGGTTGGTTTTCAATCGTCGGTCTTATGGCGATTTTTGCCGCATCTGCCATTCCAGTGGCAATCATGGCTGGATCATTGGAAGTTGGAAAACTTGTTGCCGCATCTTGGGTATATCGGAACTGGAAACGAGCGCCATTCTTATTAAAAACGTATCTTGTGATGGCAACCATCGTATTGATGTTTATTACATCCATGGGAATTTTTGGGTTCCTTTCAAAGGCGCATCTTGAGCAATCGGCACAGGCAGAACAAGTTGCTGCCCAAGTTATTCGTATAGAAAGAAATATTGAACGTCTTGAGATAGATGCCAACAGGTTACTTGGTGATATCGCTGATTTGGAATCTGAAACAAGTACGGATGTCGGTAACATACAAGCACAAATAGACGCAGAACAAACACGTATGGATAACGCATATTTGCGTATTCAGCCTGCGATTGACGAACAGAATGCAATAATTTCACAAGAGGAATCTTCGGTTGAACGTGAAATCAACATATACTTAACACAGGTCGAAGAAATTAATACATCATTATCTCTTATCCAAGAGTATATTTCGGCAGGAAATATCGAATCATTACAAGCACTAGTAGGAACAAGGGTAGATGGAAATTATGGCAGTGATACTGCTGAGAGAGTTGAAACGTACAGAGAAGAATTAATTTTGCGCAGAGAGGTCGCATCGGCTGAAATATCACAACTGCGAACTACAATAGATACTGCTACGATTACGGATGCTCGGTCAGAAATACAAAGATTGCGTGAAATAGCAGAGGGTGAAGTTGCGAGTTCACAAGCCACCATACTTCGCCTCAGACAAGAATTAGATGAAAGCGCAGAAATTGATAACACAGATGAAGTTATAGGATTACGCACTGTTTATAATTCGGCAATTGAAGAAATAGATGCCTCATTAGATGAACAGTTTGCTCTAGAAACAGAAGTAAGACTTTTGGAAGCAGAGATTGGACCAATTAAATATATTGCCGAGTTGGTATATGGCAATGATGATAGAGACACTATAGATGAAGCGGTTAGATGGTTAATCATTATATTCATTTTCGTGTTTGATCCTCTTGCAGTGTTATTGTTAATCGCTGCCAATTATAGTTTTTTCCACAGAAATGATCATTCAGACAAGCAAGAAGAAATATTTGACACTATTTTTAAAAAACGCGATACAAATAATTCTGTAGTTTCACCACAATCTGCGGTAGAAACAGAAGAACAAATATATACTGAAACAGAAAAATCACTTGACAAAAACACCGAAATAGACGATAATAGTATTAATGTATCTGATGAACTACCCGCGCCAAATATATCAGAAAACATAGATGATTTAGATATGGAAACAATACAAAGAATGATTGACGAAGATGATCCAAATCTAGTTGGACTTGAACGCGAGTTGGAACGTAGAATAAATACTAATAGAATTTTGATCAACGGTGGTTGGTTAGATGATATTTCAAAAAAATGAGTTTGAATACTAAATATGACAAGTAATGATATCCATATGTGTTCTTTTTGCGAAAAACACAAAAATCAAGTTGAAACACTGATAGCAGGTAGCGAATGTTATGTATGCAATGAATGTGTTGATTTATGTTATAAAATTATACACGATAATTATATAGGATCAGAGATTGATATTTCTGGAACGCCAACGCCGAGTGAAATAAAGGAGGTATTGGACGAATCAGTTATCGGTCAAGATTTTGCTAAAGAAGTACTTAGTGTTGCTGTATACAATCATTACAAGAGGCTTGCATCAAACGATAATAGTATTAGGATAGACAAGTCAAATATTATGATGCTTGGTCCAAGTGGAACAGGAAAAACATTGATAGCAAAGACGATTTCAGAGTTTTTACATGTGCCATTCGCGCAAGTAGATTCCACGTCTCTGACTGAATCTGGATATGTCGGAGACGATGTTGAAAACATAATTCAGCGACTACTTGTTGCTGCGGATTTTGATGTTAGCATGACAGAACGTGGAATTATTTTCATAGATGAGGTTGATAAAAAAACTAAGAAGGGTGAAAATATTTCAATCACAAAAGATGTTAGTGGCGAGGGCGTTCAGCAAGCGTTGTTAAAGATTGTTGAAGGAACGGTAGTTCGTGTTCCTCCAGAAGGTGGGCGCAAGCATCCTGGCAAAGAAATGATAGAAGTAGACACACGTAATATATTGTTTATATGCGCAGGAGCATTCATTGGGCTGGATGATATTGTCCGTAAGCGTATGTATAGTAAAGCCGGAGTTGGATTTGGATCACAGATTGGCGTTAATGAAAAAGTCATAGACATGGAGAAAGATGTGAGATCGGATGATATTATTCAATATGGTATAATTCCAGAGTTGATGGGCCGATTTCCTGTAACAGTTGGATTAAAGGCATTAAACAAAGATGATTTGATGCGAATACTTATTGAACCAAAACATAACATTATATCACAGTTTAAACATTTGTTCAGCATAGATGGAATTGAACTAATATTTGATGATAGCGCGATTGAAGAAATAGCGAATGTCGCTATAAAGTCTAAGACCGGTGCAAGAGAGTTACGTTCTATAGTAGAACGAGCATTACACAGTTTACAATTTAATTTGCCAACACTGGCAGCAGAAGGAGTTAAAAAAATTATTATCAATGACAATTATATAACAACTGGCGAAAATCCGATACTCATACACGAAAAAGACGAACCTGTGAGTGTCAACAATGACTAATAGTATTGTCATCAACGCCCAAATTAAATTTTCGTCTCTGCGGGTCATTGAGGAAGACGGCAACCCGTTAGGGATAATGTCGTTGACAGAAGCAACACAAGCAGCGACCAGCCGCAATCTTGATTTGATATTAATAACTGATCAGAGTAATCCGCCAGTAGCTAAGATTGCCGATGCTAATAAATATCAGTATGAAGTTAAGAAGCGGACAAAGGAGCAGCAGAAAAAAGCAAGACAAGCTGCGGTTGAAATCAAGGAAATAAAGTTGCGTCCACAGATCGGCGATCATGATCTTGGTATCAAAATGAACCAAACACAAAAGTTCATAAATAAGAATGCGAAAGTAAAAATAACAATACAACTTCGGGGACGAGAAATTGAACGAGGCAGGGATGTACTAACTACCATTCTTTCTGAAATTGAAGATCGTCTTGTGAATTTTAAATTTGATCAACCGCTGCAACAGGCGGGCAACAGAATAGTAGGTGTAATAATAAAAGATGGCTAATCATTATATTAAAGGCAACGATACGATCCGTGATGCTAAAAGCGGAACAACAGTAACGGTAAAGAACGGCAACATTGAAAGAGCATTGCGTCGTTTTAAAAAGCTATGCACGGAAGAAAATATTATCCGTGAGTTCAGAGCAAAGACTGAGTTTGTAGAAAATACACGTAAGCGGCGTCTGGCAGAAGCAGCAGGTCGCAATCGCTGGAAGAAACAACAACGTGAAAATAATCAATAATAAATCTTGATGATTTAGGTTATATCGCACTGTATCAAAGACTTTCTGGTATTGCTAATGAATAGGAATGCCATGATAGACGGGATGCCTTTCCGGGTCCCATTATAATTCTTGCTTATTATAGGAGAAAACAAGATGACAAGAACTACATTACTAAATCTACCCACAGAAATCCAGAAAAACTTTTTGGGTTTTGACCGTTGGGTAGAAGAATTTTCAAATCTTCCAACATCAAATACAGGATTTCCACCATATAATATGGAACGTTTTGGTGACACTGAATACCAGATTACACTTGCTGTTGCTGGATTCAAACGCGAAGATGTTTCTATTACCGTGAACCACGGTCTTCTTACGATTGAAGGAAATCAAGAGGAAATAGAACCAAAATCAGACGGTGTATTCTTACACAAAGGCATAGCAGCGCGGAATTTTTCACGTCAGTGGAAGCTTGCTGAGTATGTTGAAGTTTTGGATGCGAAAATGACAGACGGTATGTTATATATTCGGTTAGAACATGTTGTACCAGAAGAAAAGAAACCAACGACTATTGACATTCATTAATCATTAGTGATATAATAGTGGGGAAGAAATTTCCCACTATTACATGGAAAGAAATATGACCAATTATACAAACACAGCAGATACTACAACTGCGTCCCAAGAAGATGTTAGTACAGAAATAAGTGTGCCAAAAGATTATTATGTTGTATTACACAATGATGATTTGACACCGTTCGTTTTTGTAATAGCAGTTTTGAGAGAGTTATTTCATTATTCTGACAATTTAGCAGATGATATGGCTTCAAAAATTCACACCGAAGGCAAAGGAATAGTCGGGATGTTCAGTCGTGAAATTGCCGAACACAAAGTTGCAGAAGTAACGGCAGCAGCATTGGCACATACATATCCACTCAAAGCAACAATGGAGATATCATAATGAAACCTGTGCCAATGTGCTTTGCAGTAAGTAACTTAGCTGAATCAATCACGTTACGAAAAAAATTACAGAAATCATACACCTAGATACAACAGATAAAATCTACATTACTGATACTAGCGTCACATTAATAACTGGAAATCCACTGGGCGCAATGAAAGCACTTCGCAAAGAAGACATTTTTCCTGATTAAAAACTTGACACCTCTCTGAATCATGCTATAATATATATGAAAGTAACGAACAGAGAGTTAAAAAAATGACACGACGAGAGTCAACAAGTTATTCATTGTACGGAGATTTAGAGGGAATGTCTGTTGCTTCATTGCGCGAATTGATTTCAGATTTGCCTGATGATGCTGTGATTGATGTTCGCGAAGAATCTGTCCGAGGATTCGGCGACGGCGATGGCCACGAATCAGAATACTTTGTATTTGTATGGGATGAAGACGATGGCTAAAATGTTACCGCTGATTTGATAATAATCGAAATATTTGGTGAGAAGGTAGAATAATGCGCTTTATCGGTGATGTTCACGGAAAATGGAATAAATATAAATCAATCGCAGAAACAGCGGAGAAATCTATTCAGGTAGGGGACTTTGGCATTGGGTTCGGCGAAGATTCAACGCAAACTAAATTCATTGATGATTTTATGGCAGATGGCAACCATCGTTTCATTCGTGGTAATCACGACAATCTAGACGTTTGTGCAGAACGTCCTGGATTTATCGCTGATGCCGTAGTAGAAGACGATATGATGTTTGTTGGTGGCGGACTCAGCATCGATAAAGAATTTCGGACTGCTAACGTTAATTGGTGGGAGAATGAGGAACTATCATATTCTGAAATGAAAAACGCGATTTCAGTGTACGATCACGCGAAACCTAGGATTATGGTAACACATGATGCGCCAGAAGATATCATTCGGTTGATGGTTAAATCTTATCGCCGAGACTATCATTCATTGACGCGCCAAGGATTTGCTGCGATGTTTCGTGTACATCAACCAGAATACTGGATTTTCGGACATTGGCATCGGAGTATGAAATTTGAATATGGCGATACAACATTCATTTGTCTTAACGAGTTAGAGTTTATGGATATTGATCTATGATACGGCAAATGAAACTTAAACCTCCCAGTGACGATGAAATTAATGAGTTTATTGCTTATTATGGAGAAGAAAACATTCCTGATCCAACCCATTTTCCGAAGGAGTTCATATTTCGTTGGAAAACGTGGAAGGTTTTGACCACAAATAAAAAGGAAAGTAAATGAAAATCAGGATAATGAAGGGCGTATTCCTTCATCTAGGCGAACCGTGGAAAGATGGTTCTCTTACTTTTCCAGAAAGTACTGTACGAGATTGGAAAGTAGCCAGACTTTATGGTTTATCAGTATCTAGGTGGCGGTACTTTTTTCTAGGATTTATGAAGTTAGACACAAAAAACAAATAGAAAAGGGCGCAATTTGCGCCCTTTTCATTTACATCAATTCAAAATGCGGCGAATCAATGAACGGGCGGCGTCCTTGTGACCGACGTAAATCAATGTATTCATTCATTGCTTCTGCCATAGAACCATCAAATTCGCGAATATCACCAACTGACCATGCCGCGCCCCATTTAATCGCAACGTCATGTTCAATAGCAGCAACACGCATAGCATCTGCTATGTTGTCATACAAATTTAATTCCCAAGATACGCTGCTACCAACATATGCTACAAGGTCAACTGCATCACCAGTCAAGTGCTTACTGCGCATAGTTTGTGATTTACCAGCAGCAACATATTCTCGTTGCTTTTCTATTGTGCGTACTCCTTCGGTTACTCCGAAATCTACAGTGGTAAGCTCAATTGCTCTTTTTACTACTTCTACTAGGTTTGAATCAACTCCGTCTAAGCGACCCAAACTTCTTTTACTTAGTCTAAATGTCATTATTTTTTCTCCTCTAAAATGACTACACCGGCTTCAATTAATTTTGTTCTATTCGTTAGGTGTATTTCTTCAATTTCTTCTTTACTATTGCCAAAGTATGGAGCAGCATAATGATTTTCAAGCATCATTTCTGCAAATGAAGTTTCATCTATAGCAAAGTCTCCTAGTATTCTACCGAACTTCCCGGCGAATTTTTTTGATAATAGTATTTGCTCGCTATCAACAGGTAACAGGATTTTGGCATATTCTTTAGCAGCAAACCCAAACTGTTTTTCAATTAAATCTCTAGTGCGACACTCAGGGGTATCAATGCCGACTATTCTTATACGTTCATTATGTAACCAAACTCCAAATCCTAAGTCAATATTAATATCAACTGTGTCGCCGTCTACTACTCTTACTATTTTACATCTATATGTGTACATCTTATCTCCAAATTTGCATTAGATTATAGATATTTCAATCTATTTTTCCATAGTATCTCTTCATCGCTATTAGATGCTATTATGGCATCAATATTTTCTTGATAACTATCTAAGTAATGATCGGGCAACTCTTTTCCTACTTCATAGAAGCTAAATCCTTCTCTTGCGGCAAAAAACCAAAAACTATTTATTCCAAAGTTCAAGCTGTCTGGTTCTTCTAGGAAGCAATATTTACCGTGTGGAAGCAACTTGATTAGTGTGCCTAAATGCGCGTAACGATTATTGATATGCGTTCCAGTAGGTGGAACAAGTGATACGATGTCTGTTTCATTGACAACTCTTAGGATTTTAATTTTGTCGCGCATCATTCTTGTTCCAACAGAATCTGTGACTTTTGGCTGTCCAAACGTGATACATTTTCCAACATCATATTTTGCGTAGTCAATATACCATCCAACAATAATAGAGATTGCCGCTCCTAAGCTATGTCCTACTAAGTCAACTTCATAACCAGTAACTAGGTTACGTATTATGTCAACTGACATTTCTTCAGCAGTGCGATGAAATCCAGTGTGTAAATATATATCCAATCTTTTACTACGATCTTTCAGAAAGTTTATATCTTGTAAGGCGTTGTGACTATTGGTTGTGCCACGCACACTGATGTAATGTTTTTTGTTTTTATGGTCTGTTAGTAATATGTATTTGACTTCGTTAATTTCGTTTATGTATATATCATCAAAGTTTTTATATGTTTCTCGAATAGCAGTATTTTGTTTATATGCGTATCGTGATAGTTTAGCAGCCCATTTTATATCTTTCCACTCGACTTCGTGTGACGTTTCAAAGTTTTGTTTGAATCGCGATTCGAGATTATATTTTTTGGCAATAGAAGAGCGTATCTTTCTAACCGAAGCCGCAAATATCCAAGATTTCGCGAGCCATACTAATAAAAATTTCATTGCGTACACGAACATTTACATATTGTCTCATTTATCAACTAAATCGTTTTCATCTTTCATATTCGAATAATCTCTATCCATTTTCGCAAAATCATCATACGAAATGTATATATCTTGGTCTTTGTCGTAGTATTTTCCCTCTTTCGGATCATAATATACAACGTGTCCGGATAGCGTTCTGAATGGTCCTTCTATGCCATTTATTTCAGGGTAGCGAGATTGATCAATCGGCGGAAGAATTTTGTAGCCTTCATCTAATCCTTCGGGAGATAGTTCATCTAGTTGCGCTGCTTCCCACATATCTTCATCATCGCTTAGACCACGCTTTGCCATTTCAGCGGTCAATGCTGCTTTAATATCTTCTAGCCTATCAGTATCATTAATGCCGTTTGTGTCGCCTTGATTTACGAATGAATCATAATTATATTCTAGACGATCATCGTCCATTTCTGCTGCGATAACTTCAACATCACTTAGTCCGCGCTCAGTTATAGCGTAACTTTCGGTTATGATTTTTTTCCAAGCGCGAATGTCTGCGTTATTTTTATGTGAAACCATTGTACTATTCCTTCGTTTTTTCTCTTGACATACATCTATTTATCTTATATACTATAATTATAGTTACACAATGGAGTTAAAAGTTCGGATGGAATTAAAAAAATACGACGTTGTTCATAGGATGCCACTCAAAACTCGCGAAGATTTTTATCAAGTTATTCGCATATTGAATAGTGCATGCGGCAAGGGAAATTGGAAAATGTGGCCCCGTAAAACATTGCGAGAATTCAAGCGCAATGAAAAATATGGGACGAATCGTAGTATATTTCGCGACATTTACGTACCGCCCGACAACCCCACCGTGATTTCTTTGTTGGAGTTGTTAAAATGAATGCTGGTGAGGTTGAAAATCTATCATTGATTGCCCAGCATATGAACGCAATTACTCCCATCGATTGGGAAGCAATCACCGCTGAATATGGGTTAACATTGAATACAGTGTATAAAACGGTTGCTACTGACGTTGTTGGAATTGTTAACAATATGCCACAGGATGAAGCGACAATGACATTATTGATGGCAATACTAACGCAGGTTATGGTTAAGAATGTAGTATTGGAAACTATGGCAGAAGATTATCAAAATCATAGGAGTATCTTCGGTGAAGAATGAGCAACCACTGCTAATTTGGGCAGAAGATAAAACATTGCCGTTTGATCCAACAAAAAATGGATATTGGGAAGGTAGAAATATTCCGAGTAGCAAGGTGGTTGAGTATATTTTGAAAGACCATCGCGATGAAACAGTGCGAGTATTGGAAAACGATGTAGGGATGCTGTTGGAATATTTGTCCCGCGTTAAGAATGTTTATAGTCTTCTTGATTCTAGCGAAGAAGATGTACTTGATGATATCAAATTTAGATACGGAGATTACAATGAGCAATGAAGCACCAGAAACGAATATGCTATTGGGAGAAAAATAATGACACGCGATGAAATGATGACACAGTTGAAAGAAAACGTATGTGTGGTAGAGTTTGAAAAGGTGAATGGCGATAAACGTGTGATGACTTGTACGTTACAAGAATCAGTTTTACCCCCAGCAAAGAAAGATGAACCAATCACGCAGAAAAAAGTTCGGGAAGTGAATCAAGAAGTGGTTAGTGTTTGGGACACCACTGCTGAAGGTTGGCGCTCATTTCGGGTAGAAAACGTGTTGAAGTTTGACGTAGAGAAAAAGTAATGCAGTATTTTGATGAAGATGATCTAGACGACGATGATTATGTTATCATTTTGTCCAAAGAAGGAAAGCTCAAATCTATAATTGTGCCAGAGCTAGATGAAGCAGATATGGAAATGGCAACACCCGAGAATATTCTTCGGCTAATTGAATTTTTGTCTACTGCTGAATTTTCAGATAAACATAGGACATATCACTAATGAAAGCATATATAGGATCATACGTATCGCGTTGGATTAGTAACGTTCATTCTAATCATATGAATAGGATCTATGATTTTGATTGGCCAGCAGAAAAGGACTATACTCGCAAGGACCGCTTCTATGAGCGTGTAGAATACGCTCTACAGTGGATTTACAATCATACAGCCAATCTATATCTTGACCGCAAACAGCGCAAAATCAAGGTTCGCATTGACTATCACGATGCATGGAGTGCTGATCACACGTTGGCATTGATTATTGCTCCTATGCTGAAACTATTGAAGGAGAAACTACACGGCGCTCCTATGGTAGACGATGAAGATGTACCAGAGCATTTGCGTAGTACGGCAGCACCTGCAACTGAGAATGAATGGGATACAGATGATAACTATTTCAAGCGTTGGGATTGGGTTCTTGATGAAATGATTTTTGCGTTTGAAGCATCTGCGGATGACGATTGGGAATCTCAGTTTCATTCTGGCGAACACGATATTCAATTGGTTCCAGTAGATGCAGATGGCAATGAAGTACCAAAAGACGACGCCAAATTTCACGAAATGAAATGTGGTCCAAACGACACTTTTACGATTGACACCGAAGGTAGAAAAGTGTATTATGAAAGAATGAAAAATGGTCGTATGTTGTTCGCGAAGTATTATGATGGGTTATGGATTTGATATTATGAATAAATTGATTATATTGGTTGGCGGATTTCTTATTGGATTTGGAATTAGTTTAATGATTGGTCCGGCATTTTATACTGATACAGGAAGAAAATGCATGGAAATGTATGAAGTCCCGGAGGATATTTCAGAATGCCTATGGATTCTAAATCACGAAAGTATGCAATAAAAGTTAGGTTTGATGACGATGTGTGGTTATATGTTACACATAATGATGGCTTATTGAATCCAATTGTAAGCACATATGATACATTTGATGCTGCTCAAGTAGCATCTACTGCATGGCGTATTCCAGGCAAAGAGAATAACGTGATAGTAGTTGAGTATGATGAGGTAGACGATGCCAAAGTTTGATACACTAACACAAGCACAAGCAGATGGACGCGCGCCATGGGATAATGTAGTTGTTGATACCAAAGATTTTATTGTGTATCGTGATGGCTTCCCTGTTGCGGACGGACATTTGTTAGTTGTTCCAAAAGTAAATAACCAATCTGAAGTAATGAAATGCTTCAAATATGCAATGGGTATGGGCAATGAAAATGTTGAAAGTGGTAACGATATCACTGGATATAATATTGGATTGAATGTAGGCGCAAGCGCAGGACAGACCTGTATGTATCCGCATGTTCATATGATCCCAAGACGCGATGATGACTGTGAAGACCCTAGCGGCGGTGTACGGCACTGCGTTCCAAATGGCAAGGGCAATTATTTCAAATGGAAAGTAGACTAGCACAATCTATTGCTGTTATTGGTTGTGGATTTGTTGGCGAAACAGATGTGAGTTTTTCAGAAGATTATATCCACGAAGTGTTTTGTATTGGGTCAAAACTCGACTCAGAATCAAGTGAATGAATATAACTCATTTTATGATGAAGAAAATCTAAGAAAACTGATAGAAGGTAGAAAAAATGGCAGTACACGCAACGATTGACTTGGAAACTCTAAACACTCGTCCAGACAGTGTTATTATGACTATTGGAGCAATCAAGTTTGATCCATATACAGGCGATGCACCATATGATGATTTTTATCATCGCGTTGATATTGATGATCAAATGGAGCGGGGTCGCACAACAAGTGACGATACCCTTGCTTGGTGGCAAAAACAATCTCCCGCGATTATTGAGGAGGCATTCTCTACTGCTGATAGAGAAAGTGTAGATAAGGTATTAGTTGATCTCCGAGATTATCTTGTTGGCGTAGATAAGATTTGGTGCCAAGGTCCTGTATTTGATATTGGAATACTAGAAAATATATACACGCAATACAATAAAAAATGGCGTTGGAATTTCTGGCAAATTCGTGATAGTAGAACATTGTTTGGATTAATGCCTACAGACCCACGCAAAGAAATGAGTTTTGCTGCGCATAATGCGTTGGAAGATTGTAGAATTCAGTCAAAGTGTATTCAGAAAGTATATAGTACTTTGGGGATTGAAGGCAAATGAAGTTAGGATTGTCGTTATCGCGTTGTGTTAAAGATATCGTGATGGGCGAGATTAATCCAGATGATGTAATGGTTATTGTGGCAAGAACATCGTTTGATTTTACTAAATCAGAGAATCACGATGCGTTATGGCTTCACTATTCATACACCTCCAGTGATCCTTGGTACACACTAGATATGAATACGACAAAAGATACCATCATGCAACTATATATGGATGGTAAGATTTTTCAACCAAGGCTGTATGGCGCACATCCTACTCGTATTCGTATAAGCAGACACTGGATGGAACTTATTGGCGTATGGAATGACGAACACGATACCCCAGCAGTAAAGGAGGCGTGGGAACATTACCAAAATATGCTTGCGTTATGCAAATAGCATAAATAAAACTATACAAGGAGATTCAAGTTGGTAGATGTGATCCACAAACATATCATTCTTCGTATTGAAGCAAACAAGCCACCCAAAGAAGGCGAGTTGTGCGAATGGATGGAAGCCCTCGTAGATAAGATTGGCATGACTCTTTTAGCAGGACCAATATCAGCAAACATTACAGAAATTAAAGGCAATATGGGACCAACATGCGTGTGCGTGATTGAAACATCTCATATGGCTTGTCACGTTTGGACTGAACCGGACCCAGCATTGATTCAGCTAGACGTATATACATGCGGACCGTTTGATCCAAATATCGTATTGGAGCATATAAAGATTTGGGAACCTGTCAAGGTAGAATATAAATATCTTGATAGAGAACATGATTTACGAGAAATAGAGTTCTAATAAGGAGACTGAAATGAATGACCGCACCCTCGTAGTAACTGAAGTTAAAATGAATAACTATGAAAGAATATTGAGGGTGCTACACGAAGAAAGTGGGCTTGAGGCATTCATTGTTATTCACAATACACATCTGGGACCAGCACTCGGTGGCATTCGGTGTTATCCATACGACAACGAAGAATCTCAATTGACTGACACCTTGCTGTTAGCTGCGGATATGACTTTCAAAAATGCGACAAGTGGGTTAGATCACGGTGGTGCAAAAACTACCATCAACTCAGCAAAAATTAAAGATAGAAAAGTAGCATTTAGGATATTGGGTAAGATTATCAACACACTAGATGGCGGATATGTTTGCACTGGCGATATTGGTGTTACCAATGATGATTTGATATGTATAAATGATGTTACGCATTATGTAGCAGGCATCAATCTTGACAGTAGTTTGCCAACTGCGTTGGGTGTATATACAAGCATTGAAACGCTTGTTGGTAGAGTACAACGTTATCCTGAGAACTGCAGTTTTATGATTCAAGGGCTTGGCAAAGTTGGAATGAAACTCGCTGAGATGCTATTAAAAAATAAATACGAAGGCAAAGTTTATGCGTTTGATGTGAAAAAAGAACCATTTGATTATATTCGTCAAAATAAGATAGATGTTATTCGCGCAGATGCAACTGAAGTTTATACCAAAAAAGTTGATGTTTTTGTTCCTTGTGCGGTAGAAGCAGTATTGAATAAAAGCACATTGTCGAAACTCAACTCATCCTTTATATGCGGAAGTGCTAATAATATGTTTGGCGACCGAGAAGATATAATGACGCTGCGAAATAACAAACGATATGTGCCAGATTTTATATCTAACTGCGGCGGTGTTGTTGCGGCGGCTCTGAACTTTCAACATAAAGATTATACAACCGCATTGACTGTTGATCTGAGGAAACGCATTACTGATATTCTAAATGAAGCATACCGAACAAATATTCCTGCGCAAGTTGTAGCAGAAGATATTGCACATTCTAGGTTAAATCTAAAAAAAGTTGCTTGACAACTATCTCAAAATACTGTATACTAATATAATAATATATTAATTTTTAGAAATAGGTTATTGTATGATTTCATATATGACATGTAATCGTCGTGGTTATGAACTAATAGACATTGGAGTTTGGCAGATTTGGGATTCGGAAAAGCGTGATCCGCAAGGATATGTAGATCAGAACGCGCTTCCATACACTCCGTGTGATCCGCCACGATATACTGATCTTGGCGTAGGAGAACATCCTCGCATTTTACCAGAAGGCGCAGTTGTAATCAATCAGAAACAATCTAGTATAATGAATATAGATATTGTATCACAAGTCCAAGCACTCGTAAATGAAAATATACGTCTCAAAAAAGATTTGGCAGAACGTCCAACTGTCTCAGCCCAGCCAACAATAAATTTTGTAAAAAAATACCGCCTTGAACTTTGTTGGTATGGGTCGTGGGGTGATATTTATACAGAGTGGGGGTTTGATAGTAGAACAGCAGCAGAAGATCGTTTCCAGGTATGGATAGACACGTTTGGTGATAAGTTCGAGAAGGTAAAAATAAGTGAATATCTCATATCAGAAACGTAAAGATAACACAGTATATAAATAACCAATCACAAGCAACAACATACGTGATAACCGAAGAAATAGAAGACGATTAGTATAATTTTTTTCTATTGAGATACAAATGATTTGAACTACAACCAAGGAGAAAGTAAATGTTTGAGTTTATAAAAAATATATTTAAGAAGACAAAAATAACGGACACAGAAGTAGACGCGCAATCTGAATGGGGAGTTACTATCACACAAGATGAGGTTCCTTTAGTTCTAGAGACGACTGTTGATGAAAACGTAGAAACGACTGACACGCTTACCAAAATGAATAAGAAATCAATAGACGAACTTGCGAAAACCAGATTCGGCGTTGAACTGGATCGCAGAGAAAGAAAAGATAAAATGGTCAAGGCATTTCTAAAAGCACAATCAAAAAAGGAATCTTGAAATGAGTTATATGGCATTAGCATCTTGGATTTGTATCGCGTTGGGATTTTTCGTAAGTCCTATTTGGTTCTTAGTTGGACTATGCATTTTTGGTATCCTTGCAATTGTATGGACTACATACGCAGTTAAGGAAGATGTGTCACTTCAAACAATTGCGTTGGTATGGGGTATTCCTATTGTGATGTTTCTGTTTCTAGGATTTGCTATCATGTGGCTTCCTGAACTGCCAAGTGAAAAGACAGAAACGCAATAAATGAAAATAGGTATCACATTTAGCACTTGGGACTTGCTTCATGCGGGACATATTAGTATGTTGCGTGAAGCAAGGTCAAATTGTGATTACCTTATTGCCGGATTACACACTGATCCGAGCGTGGATAGAAAGGAAAAGAACAAGCCAGTTCAAACATTGGTAGAACGTTATGTTCAGTTGAATGCTTTGAAATTTGTAGATGAAATTGTACCGTATGAAACAGAGCAGGACGTAATTGATATTCTTGAACTGTTTGAACTTGATGTTCGGTTCTTGGGCGAAGAATACAAAGAGCAAGATTTCACAGGCAAAGATGTTTGTCGTAAACGTGGAATAGAACTGCACTTTAATAAACGTGATCACAGGTTTAGTTCTAGCGATTTGCGTAAACGAGTAGCGAAACGAGAAAAAGGAAAGTAAATGCACATCGACCATGATCTTAAACTTGACTATAGCAATGTACTAATTCGACCGAAACGTAGTACGTTATCAAGCCGCAAAGAAGTATCCCTGGAACGAGAGTTTAATTTTAGAAACTCTGAATACGATTACAAAGGCGTTCCAATTATGGCAAGTAATATGGATGGCGTTGGTACATTTGATGTAGCAGATGAACTTGCGAAGCAGGGACTATTTACTTGCCTAGTAAAGACATACAGCAAAGAAGACCTAATAGAGTTTTTCAAAGGCGAAGAATGGAGAACAGATTCTGTTGCTATGAGTGTCGGAATTGCTGCCCAAGATTATGATAAATTTGTCCAAGTCAAAAATGCTGTTGGTGACAAACTCAAGTATCTTTGCATTGATGTTGCTAACGGTTACACAGAACGTTTTGTAGAGCATATTCGTTTCATTCGTGAAAAGTATTCAGATATCACAATCATTGCTGGCAATGTAGTTACAGCAGATCAAACACAGGAGTTAATTCTAAATGGCGCAGACATCATTAAGGTGGGCCTCGGCTCTGGCTCTGTATGCACGACTCGCCTACAAACGGGAGTGGGCTATCCGCAGCTTTCTGCTGTTATGGAGTGTGCTGATGCTGCTCACGGTCTTGGAGGTCATATTATTGCTGACGGGGGTTGTATATGCCCTGGTGATGTAGCAAAAGCATTCGCAGCAGGAGCAGATTTTGTAATGCTCGGCGGTATGCTTGCAGGCACAGATCAAGGCGGCGGCGAAGTCATTACCAAAATATATTCAACTGGTGAAATGATACGCACAAATGCTTCAGAAAATGGTATGTCAGGTACAATTCCATTCACCTCATTTTGGGCGCCAGTTGTAGAAGAAAAGAAGTTTGTTCAATTCTACGGCATGAGTTCTGACACAGCAAACGAAAAGCATTTTGGTGGATTGAAAAATTATCGGTCAAGCGAAGGTCGCACGGTGACAGTACCATACAAGGGTGATATTCGTCCTGTTGTTCAAGATATTCTTGGCGGCATTCGTAGTACTTGTACGTATGCTGGTGCGTTGTCATTGAAGCAATTATCCAAGTGTACAACTTTTGTTCGTTGTTCGGATACCCACAATAGGGTGTTTGAAAAAACTTGACACCTCTCCGAATCATGCTATAATATATATAACAGCAAGAGAGAGAGAGACAAAATGTTGAAGTTTGAAAACACTGCTCAAGTAGGCGACTATATCATAGCGTTTGATTTTCAGCCAATGTCTGATCGTCCTGATAGTTTCGTATCGGGTCGCGTTATTGACAAAGGTATGTTTGAAGGTGTCCCAGCGTATAAAGTATCTGTTTACGAAGATTCTGTGTTCACTGACAACCCTCGTCTTGAAGTGATTGTTCCATTCGAATTATCGTTCATGGAATATGACACTCGCGTAGCAAAAGTAGGAGTATAAAAATGTCTAGTTATAATATGCGACATGGTGGACCGTATGATCGTGGTAGTGCTGATAGTTATTATCGGCGGTCATTTAGTCCTCATTATTTTATGGGTGCTTCGTATAGCACAGCACGGATTGAAATCAACTCAGACGTAGAAACGGCAGAATTGGCTGCGTATACTGCTGGTTATGACGATAACGAATCTGACGGCAACTATAAATATGATTAGAGGTGAAAAAATAAAATCACTTGACTGGTGTCCTTTTTGTGGATGCAAAGAAGTTAATCTGATAGAAGACGATCATGAGATGGGGACGTTGTTTTACATTACGTGTAATCATTGCGGAGCAAGAGGAGGATCGTTTATCGGCGAAGATGATACCGCAGATGACGCAATACACGATTGGAATCAAAAAGAGTTGCGAAGTCGTACCCTGTGTGAACGAATCACTAAGCTTTTAATTCAGTATCAATATGACGTGTCTACATTGGTAGGGAGATATAAATGAAAGAGTATATGGAAATAGCAATGGATTTGCGCAATCTCATTCGAAAAACTGAAAGTCCGTTTGAAGGTATTCCTGCGATTGAATTGCTTGCACTTTCTGAAAAGTATGAAAGAAAGTTTGAAGAAATTGAGATGGGAATGATTATTCAGACACAGCGGGACGCAATAGAAAATGAATAATGCATCGTTTAAAGTCAATAAAATTGACAACCGATTTAAGTATTACAAATCACCATACAATATGCGATACATAATCGATATTCCAATGCATGTTTCAAAATTGATTATTAATGTCCAATTTCGGCAGGATCTTGCTGAACATTTCAAAAATATTTACGGTAGTAGTATGTCGCCAGTCAGGAATTCGCCATACATTGGTGAATATCATGGACAAGATTATGAAACTTTTCGTATATTTGTCCGAGATGAAAGCATGATTGATACCGCACTGATGGCAACACTATAAGGAGATAAATTATGAGTGAGTATAAAATAACAGATTGGAATTATATCATGAGTACTGTTGGAAATGCATATTTTTCTAATGTTTCATTTGATCAACTGTGGAATACTGTTTGTATTACCAACAATCGTGAAGAGTTTGATGCTGCGATTTCATCACTTATTACTCTAAATGACTTATCGATGAATAATGATCATGAAGAAACGTAATACATATTTGAAATACGGTATCGCAATTGTTGCCGGAGTAGCGACTGCTGGCATCTTTGAATTCTTTCAATTGCCAGAAACAAGTGGCTTGATGTCTCGCCAACCAGATGATCATCATTCCATTCACTTAGTTGTAGATCGACCATCTGATGATCCATCTGATGATCATCATCCCATTCACTTAGTTGTAGATCGACCATCTGATGATCCATCTGATGATCATCATCCTGTTAGAGAGTTACTGTTTGCTGAGTATGATAGTGCGTTAGAATGTATGGCATTAAACATATATCATGAATCACGAGGAGAAACTATTGTTGGTCAACAAGCGGTTGCGTGGGTAACGTTGAATAGAATGGTACATTCTCGTTGGCCTGACACAGTTTGTGATGTAGTTTGGCAGCGCAGTCAGTTTAGTTGGACAGGAGATGGCTTGTCGGATTATCCAGGAGACACTCAGGCATACATCACTGCGGTAAATGTAGCAGAGGATATCATGCTAAACTATTACTATTACGATGATCCGACTGACGGTGCTGTTTTTTATCATGCCAACTGGGTAAATCCCGGATGGGCACGGCGAATGGAATTGACTGTTGTTATTGGAGTTCATTTATTTTATACGCTATGACTTTGAAATATGTATCTCGGTATTGTAATATTTTTCAAATCGCGTTACATCTTTTGTGTCGTTTACGATTGGTTCACCTTTGATATTTAGTGATGTATTCACAAGCATTGGACAACCAGTAGCATCCTTGAACTTTGTCAGTAAATGATGGAGTTCGGGATGTTGTTTTTCATTTACAGTTTGGACACGCGCAGTATCATCATAATGGCATATAGCAGGGAAATCCTTTGGGAATTTACACCGTGCTACAAATTGCATATACGGTGATGTTCTGATGTTTATTGGCATTTGAAAATAGTTATGGACTTCTTCTTCTAGAATCATCGGTGCGAATGGACGAAACTTTTGTCTACGTTTAATATCGTTTAGCGCATCTTTGATTTTGTCGCCTCTTGGATCAGCAGTGAGTGTTCTATTGCCTAATGATCTTGGACCAAACTCTGCTTTTCCGCTTGCGATTCCACAAATATTTCCTTGATATAAGGAAGTCAAAATATCATCTACTGGATATTCTCCCACTATATCGTGGCCTAAATACGGAGTATTCCATTCAATGCGGTTATCAAAATACGGCTGTGTGGCACCGATGCAACTGCCTGCATCTCCTGGATTAGGCATAATCCAATGATTGTCAAATATATCTGTTATCCCGCTATTCGCACTACAGTTTAGCGCAGCCCCGCCCATCAATATTAAGTTATTGCTATTCACTCTATACGATGCCTCGCGAACTATTCTGCACAATGCTTGTTGATATATAAGTTGTGTAGCAGCAGCGATATCAAAATGATCTTTTTCTGTGTTATATTCTATAGCCCACCATTTACACCCACGGTGAAGATTTTCAGTAAATGTTATGACGTGGTCGGTTGGTTTGGTATTTTGGTCTATGGTTATCCCAAAGTCATTGATCATACGTTCATAGAATCGCATTGGATCACCATATGCAGCCATGCCCATAAGAATGTATTCATCCTCTTGTGTCTTCAATCCTACTCGCCCAGTCATTGCGCTATAGAATAATCCAAGTGAATGAGGATAACTCTGTGAATATACTTTTGTAAGTTTTTCGCCTATGCCTTTCCATATCGTGATAGTCTCAAACTCGCCCACGCTATCAATTACAACAATCGCAGCATCTTGGAATTTACTTGTGTGATATCCACTAGCAGCGTGTGAGTAATGGTGTGATGAATAGTCGATAGGAAGTTTTGATAATATTGGATGATTACTTAGATATTTTTTCGGCATTTCATTCATATCAAACGCGGTGCGATATTGGCCCGCGTACAGTTGTCGCAGTTTCTTTTTGATTGGTCTTTCATACCACACGATTCTATCGGGTTTGCCATAATCTAATGCTGCCCTCACCAAATCATTCGATAATCTGGAATCATTCTTGATGCCACTATACCGTTCTGCGTGAGAGGCGTATAATATTTTACTATCTTCTACCAATGCTATAGCAGCGTCATGATTTAACGCACCAGATATGCCCAAGATTTTCATTTGTAAATAAATGGATCCCCAGCCCGTAAGATTTTTAATTTCCTCTTTAGCTGACGCCGCTGTTTATACATCCGAATCTGTTTTCGTATTTTATTGATAATCCAACGCATATTATTCTCCTATTATGTGTGTATTTATTAACGTAAAAAACTTGACAACTCTCCGAATCATGCTATAATATATATGAAGACAACGAGAGAGAGAGAAGACATGACACACACGTTTGATGAAAGTATCGTTTCGGATCTTCACAAAGACGCATATGGATTTCGCCCTCGCGCATACTTTTGGGATCGTTGGGAAGAAATGACTGACGATGAAAAGCAGTCGGAGTGGGATAGCTTGTCCGATGAATCTGAGCGTCAAGTCCAACTTAATCGCGAGAGTGAAGTAGCAGACCTCGTAGCATTTGAGGCTCTTGTCGAAGTATACATTGAACTTGGTGCGTGTGATCGTAGTGTTGCTTTGCGTTGGATGACTCAGAGTGACGAATTCTATCATGCTCAAGATGTTGAACACTGGGTTTGGCAGAAGGGAATTCTCTTCACCGACGAAGGTCGCGCTCTTGTTAAAGAGTTGATGGAAATTGTTGAATTCAAAGATTGGGAGACAGCGTAATGTCACAACTTTCAAAATTTTATGTTTGGGGCGAATATGGTCCTATAGCGTCCCAAAGTATTTCCCGAAGATACTTAGCAGTTTCCGCTCAAAGCGCAAAACAAATGTTTATTGAGCGTATGAAACGCGATGAATCGCATCTTTGGGAACGAATGGGTCCCAGCAATGTTCATGTAGAAAGTGGATGGAGAGAATAAAATGAAAGAAAGTCTAACTTTATTTTTGGGCACTATTATCGTTGTCGTAATACTGGCAAGTGTCAAGATAATGAATGGCAATGCAACCGTTGAAAATCATGACTTCAATGTTGTATGTCTTGAAAGCGTAGAGTATTGGTATCGGGAAGCAGAATATAAGGGAGTACTTGCTGTAAAGTATAATGCCGACACTGGTGAAATCGCAACGTGTGAGGATTGAACATGCGAGATTTAGAAGATATGAGCCGACTTGAACTTATCGGACAGATTATGTATCTGCGAAAACGTGTAAGTCAACTTGAAGACGAAGTATCTGAAATGGGCTGGCGAGAAAATCCTGACCGAATGGGCGGAGTATTTACTGCCGAAGAAATTGAACGTAGTCGGAGGGGCGGACATGAGTGGTGAAGTAAGAATCGTTGGATTGACGAGCGATCAAGTAAAAATACTTGATCAACTTTGGAATATTGACACTGAAGAAGAACTTCGTGAGTTCTATAACCTTTCGTCAGCGCAGAAACAAGAACAAATTGATGTATTGACGATTATACTCATCCAAGAGATGATGGAAGAAAATATCACAGAAGATTATTATTCAGTCGCACACCAAATGCTAACAAAAATTGGAGTAAAGCTATGATCCGTACAATTACAAATGGTACTATTTTTACCCAAGGAAAACTTGTGAAGAAACTTCCTAACGGACGAGCAGTGGTTGAAGTTTTCGGCAAACAGTATACAGGAAAGATGGTATGATAAAACGGCAATGAAATTCGCACTGTTGTCTTCAGTGACGGGTTGTATTGTTCTTTGCGTGAAAGTTCTGACGGGAAATGGATAGAAGATGGAAAGATATTGCCGAAAGTTTGTCTCAAGAATATGAATATTGAACCGAGCCGAGGAGTATTGTATATGTTTTTAGTATTCGGATATATGATTGCGTTCGGCAAAGTCAAACGAATAGCTTGACACTATATATGAAACTATGCTATAATATTGGTTATAAGGCTTGGATCAAGGAACTAAAGAAAGAAAAATAATGAACCACAACCATCTAGTCCATTACCCACCAAATGTATTTCACACTAGTTTGGCGACCGCCATGGAAAATTATTTGGTACATGGATACATGCCAGGTAGTTTCTTGACGGCAGTTCTCACTAACAATCTTATGGGTGCTGTGGGTAGCGCAGATAGCACGAACAGTGAACGATTACCAGTAATCGTCGGATGGATAATGAATTCACTTCCTAGCGGTTCATATGGCAAATATGATTTGATGCAGGATTGGTGTCGAGATAAAGATGGTCGTCGCAGCGAATACGTCAAGCGCATAGAAGATAGGAAAGTTTGGAATATTTTGTGTGATGATGACAATAAAATTAATAGAGGAATATGAAAATGAAAACTTTTGGAAAAGAAATGGAGGCTAGTGTGTGTCGGAAACCAAGTAAAAACATTTGGATTATTTCCGACACACATTAGCCATTTCAATCACGCCAATATTCTAAATTTTACTGACAGCAATACTGGTCTAAAAGTCAGACCTCAATTTGATACTGTTGATCAAATGAATGAATATATGATGGATATGTGGAATGAAACTGTTGCGCCCGGCGATACGATTTATCATCTTGGCGACGTGGTTTACGGCGACGATTCGCAAGAATGGATGAAAAAGAATTGGAACAAACTGAATGGTAGCAAGCGGTTGATCGTTGGCAATCACGACGATATCAAATTCCTTTCGCCAGGGGGTTTCTTCAAGAAAGTCTATATGTGGCGTATGTTCCCAGAGCATAGGTTGCTATTGTCACACGTTCCACTTCATTCTTCGTCACTTGAAAGGGGTGCGCCAGGACAAGGCATAAATATGCTTAACGTCCACGGACATATTCATCAAAATTCTTCTCCAGAAGGACCATATTATAATGTGTCGGTAGAAAACATAGCCTACACTCCTGTCAACATTGAGGATTTAGCAGAAAAAGCACGGATGACATTAAAATGATTTCACGATCTACAAGAAAAACTGCATCTTGTCCGTCAATGCCAGGCGATACTTTTTTTGATGAATGTTCAAATAAACTCCGAATATACGATGGTGAAAAGTGGACATCTACTAGTGTTCAGGATGACATCGCAAGTAGAACCATTTTCGGAAATGTATGGTATAAAATCATAACGCCAACACCAGCACAAAGCGATTGGATTTTAACATCGGTTGACGAGGATAAATACTTTTCTGATCCTGGTTCAAATGGTATATGGATTACTGATGATATGTATACGATGATGATATTGGCAGGATTAACGTAATAAACATTCTTCAGTTAATATTGTGTTAAGCACGAAGATAAAATCAATGAGTGATTGCATATGCTACAAAAAATAAAAACACTCCTAACAAATATATCACTGTGCGCAATAATAGTATCGTGTGATGGATGTGGTAAAAACAGCACATCCATTCAGGAGGACGCTTTGATACCAAGTATATCATTACCTTCATCTATTCCGCTCATTCCATCGCCACCTCCATCTATTACAGAGAATAATATATGTAACTCATCATCAAATATGCTAATAGATGCGCCTAGAAATCCATTGAGTGGAACTGAAATATCTAATAATCTGTTAGAAATGAACAGAGCAGCACAAAATGAATTTATTTTGCGTATGGCGAGGGAGGGCAATATACCCAATCAATTACGCAATCTTGTTGCTGTTTCATCTCAAAATGGAACTATTTGTGTAATGCCAGATTACTTTGCGTTGGGAACTGATGACGATTATTTACGAGTTCCAATGACTGCGTTTATGGCAACTGAAATCGCAAATATGTATGGCATGAGTTTGCCAACTAGCACAATAGTAGATGATATATATTTACAATCAGACATTCAATTGGCACCTATTCCAATGACGCCGGGAGCACAAATGGGGTCTGTGCAATATTATATAAGACATAACGCCTTGATAAACACTGCGTTGAGCAACAGACAAGGATTAGTTGCAGGACATAAGAAGGATATCATTCGAACATTGCGTGACGGAAGAGTTACAATTTACGGATGGCATCGTAGCAATGGAAATCCTATTCAACCTGTATCTTCTATTCACGCCGCTTCATATTATGATTATAGCCATGGGCTGCGACTGATTATGCGTATAACCTAACCTTTCAACCAAACAAAGAAGAAATAATGATGATTACACTATATACAAGACATAAATTTATAGATGACATTCATATGCTGAATAACCAACTGTCTGAGATTTCAACGCGTATTGCTGCGGCAAGGGGTCAGGGCGGATTCGAAGATAATGAAGAACTTCATGTGCAGCTTGAAGAACTGCGGCGAAAACAAACAGAAATTGACATGTTACAGACTGCTATCAATTATCCTATTATTCCGATCCGCCCGATTGGAAAATGCGATTATGTTACGATTGGTTCAACTCTGTTGTTACGCGATATTGATACGGAAAAAGAAACAACATATACTATTTTGGGAAAGTACGAAAGTGATCCGAACAAAGGTATCATAAGCAATGAGTCGCCATTTGCTAACTGCTTTATGGACTGTGCTGTTGGTGAAATAGTTGATTTTACTCACGGAAGTATATATCGCAGCTATGAGATTATTGATATTTATTTTGATGATATTGAAAAAATATTGGAAAAATAGTAAAAAACTCTTGACAATGTTGCGAATCATGCTATAGTATAATTGTAAGAAACAAAATACATATGAGGCAGAAAATGAAAATCGCAAATATCTTCGGCGCAGTATCTTCACTAGCTATTATTGTATCAATGGGTTCTATTGCTCAACACGCAGTTGCATCTAATATGTTAGAAGTTGAGGCTGAAACCTTCAATCAAGAACGAGAATGTTTGGCACTCAATATTTATCATGAAGCACGGTCAGAATCTGTTACGGGCCAACGTGCTGTTGGTTGGGTTACGATGAATCGTGTCCAATCAAATCATTTTCCAAATACGGTGTGCGATGTTGTATATCAAGGAAATCAAGATGGCGATGGTAATATGATTCGGCATCAATGTTCTTTCAGTTGGTATTGTGACGGGCGTGATGATTCGCCACAAGATTCTGTTGCTTTTATCGAGGCAGAACTTGTCGCAGAATACATCTTGAGCCGACACGAGCAAGATACTGATCCGACTGCTGGAGCAGATCATTATCATACTGATGCAGTAAATCCGTACTGGGCATCTGCTGATCATCGTACCGTTCAAATCGACAATCACATTTTTTATGGTCTTTATAACTAAAAAGGAGTTGACACTGTAGATAGTTTGTAGTAAACTATTAAGTGCGTAGAAAAATAAATACTTTGTCAATATGAAAGGAATAATATGACAAATTCACAACCTAATGCGCCTCGGCGCAAGAGCATGTTTTCAGAGATGATTTCAATTATCAACAGCAAAACCGATCGCAATGGTCCTCTTTATTCGTTGATTGAAAAAAACGAAAAGGGCGAAGTTGTTGAGTTGGGAGTATATAATGGTACAACTAAACGATATGCTGTTTATGCTTCAAATGAGTTGTCCAATGACGCAATTAATGATGTAAAGGAAGTCTTGGGAATTTCATAATGACCCTCGTTGAAATTCGCGAATGTTATCCATTTGATATGATATCTACTCGTAGAACAAACTCGGGTATGCCATATCATGTAATTTTACAAATGAATCATGATAACTATCGAGGATTTCGCAAAGCATTGCATGAGAAATATGGCATTGATTATCAATGTCACATTTCAAAAACCACTGGAGTTGCAACATTAAACTTTCGAGATGAAACAGATTTTACCGAGTTATTACTAATAGTGTAACATATAAAGGTATCCACACCAATGAAAACAGTTGTACTGATACATCGCAAAAGTGGTGATATTATAAAAGAAGTCGAAACCGATCGTGTCCAATGGACAATTGATCATCTTATGCGAAATCGTGACCTGCGGAATTTTGTTGCGCGAGAGAAATAATACAATCCGAAATGGTCAAATATCCCACGAAAGGAAAAATAATGGGAAAATATTTTAGTTTTGAAGGCAAAGCATCACGTCAAGAATATTGGGGGGTGGTCGCGATTGTATTGATCGGATTTTTCTTTCTCAGTATTACACTGGGAATCAACTTGGTGATGACATCTTCTGCTCAGGGATATGGTGGGCTAGGACTATCATTTGTTGTATTCTTGGCAGGCTTCGGCATTTTGTCGTGGGTTGACATAGCAACGACTGCGCGGCGGTGCCGAGATGCTGGAATTTCGCCCTGGTGGACACTTACTATTATTCCTGCTAACCTTATTCTTTGGTTGGGAATCGTTCTAATGATCGTATTTGGTGTTCTTCCTCCAAATGACTCTGTTGACTCTGAATAAATAATAACATCATTAGGGATTATTGGAAAACTATTATGCATATAACAATTTATACTAAAAGTAACTGCGGATTTTGTATAAAAGCAAAACAGTTGATGGAAACACATGGTATAAAGTATACTGAAGTTGATATAACACACGATAAAGAAGCACATAGGAATCTTCTAGCAGAATGCGCAAAGATAAACGTATTTCCCAAGTCAGTGCCACAAGTTTGGCGAAATGAAGAATATCTGGGTGGGTTTGCTGAACTACAAAAAAGCATATATGAGTTTACGAAGACTAATAGTATGAGTGCCAGATATCGGTGATATGTATATATCAATAATGTGCGGCAACAAATATTGCCAACAACTACGACAAGACTTTGGTTAGTTAATCATGTACATTTGATATTGATAAATACCCATAGATGATCATGGGGTAGGATAATATGAATATGACAGATATTCCGTATATGGGATACTTAAAGTTGAAGGATATTCTTGTACATTACACATCGTCTTCTCATGCTCAAATGAGTGAAGAAGAAGTTGAAACAGCAGATGATAGTGTTCATGTGGTATTCATACACGGCGCTGGCGCCACGTCTAAAAGCTTTGCTTATATACAATCACAACTAAGTCCAACTAAGTTTACTCATTTAGAATATGATGTGTCTGCTGGATTTTGGAATAACTTAGATCATATGATTCAACAGATAAAAGATTTGGACAATATTTTTATTATTTCTCATAGTCTCGGTGGTATATATGCTATTCATTTACAGAATCAACTATCCGACAAAATACTTGGGGTAGTAAGTATGTCTACTCCGTTTCACGGATCAAAAATGGCAAGAGTTATGACCGTGTTATTTCCTAAGAATTGTTTATTTCGAGAAATTAGTCCAAGCGCCAAACCAATAAAAGATACGTATGATATGACAATTCGCGTTCCTTGGCTACAAATAGTTTCTACTGCAGGCGGAGTACCTTGGCATATTTCAGAAAATGACGGCGTTGTGACAACAGCCTCAATGATGGACAGGTCGGATGTTGAAATTGCGACTGTAACATCATGCCATTATGAAATATTAGTTGATCCTACTGTGCTTTCTCATATACAACATCGCATATCAACAATACAAAAAACTTGACTCTCTTTCGAATCATGCTATACTATATATGAAGCAACAGAGAGATGTGAAAATCATGCAATTTTATTTGACTCGTGAAGTTGATAACAGTAACACGTATATCAACAATGGAGAATATGGACGGTTTGTTGGTCAAACAACAACGGGAGATTTTATAATTGGAAGTCAAAGTGGTTTGCGTGGACAAACGATTGATGTTGTTCGCTTTGACGAAACACTGGAAGTCAAAGTGTATGAAGTTGTTGACGGTAACGCAGTATATCGTCCTAATCTCGACGTGACTTGGAGTTAATAAAATTAACGATAAACAAGCAGAATATTTCACATTCGCATTCAATGTTGATCCAGAATTGAATGGAGGATACACCGAAGCATTCAAACAGGGCGATGAAACTTGGTGGTGGTATACAAGTGAATCAGATGAAAATGATCTTAGTTCTCCAGCGGCGGGACCTGTTCCAAACTTCACCGGTGCTACATTCAAAAGTATGCATCAATGGAATGAAAAGGTACTCTAAACTACGAGTATTACTTTTGAGTCAAAAGCAGTAAATACTATTAGGACAAGATTGTCCTACTAAATTATGCGTGGCATAATTTAGTCCTCTTCGCATACTTTGCCCGGCATTCATTTGTCGGGCATTTTTTTAGTTGCGTTTGGTCTTAAAATGTAGTATAATATCAAGAAGTCATAATAAACAGAAGGATATTTTTATGAAGAAAACCCAAAATGTTGATTTGAATTCGTATCAAGAATTTGTATCGGTAGTAACGAGTGAAGCAAGCAATAGTATGGCTGAAATGATTTCGCGCATTGAAGCATTAGAAAATACATATGGTGTGAACATGTCTTTGCTTATGACTGCGGGATTTGGATTGTCCAGCGAAGGCGGCGAGTTTGGTGAGATTATCAAGAAAGCAGTATTCCAAGGCAAACCTCTTGACGCCGATGTACAGTTTCATTTGAAGCGGGAACTTGGTGATATCATATTTTATTGGATAACTGGTTGTCGTGCGCTAGGTCTTGATCCTAATGCCGTCATTGAAGAGAACGTGAATAAGTTGGAAGCACGTTACCCAGGCGGCAAATTCACAGTAGAAAAATCTGAAAATCGGAAATCAGGCGACTTGTAATTAAAATTATGTCCATGGTGTTGTAATAAAAATACAATATAATACCATGGACATACGATAAATATAGTTATGAAGGGAATTGATATGGATGAACAATCTAAAAAAATTGAATCCAGAAGCTACAACGATCCTAGTGTGTTATCAGACGATGAGTTGGAAATCACAATGAACTCACTGACTAAAAAAATGCTTATCGCAGATAGTTTAGGCAAGGAAGAAGTAATTAAACAGTTACAACTATTGCTTGATGCTTTGAGAGAAGAACATAAGACGCGCGTCGAAATTGTGCAGTATAATTCTATTAATGATCAAATCCCAGATTCTTATATTATAGGAGAAGATAATGACCCAAGAGAACCAATCATCGCCGATAACGATCTCGACAACGCAGAGCATTATACTAGAAGGTACAGACGTAGAAGTAACTAGATTTTTAGAATATGTAGCAGAACAGTGGCTGGAAATCGTTTCTTCCTCAATGAATATTTCTAATGTGTCATACGACATTGGACATCATATGTTAACATTCGACACCGATTGTTTTTCTATAGACATATCAGATCATCTTTTAAATTTAAGCAGTCTGTTTCCGACTATTTTTATGATGTATCAAGGATTTCCAAAAAACAATACTACAGATAAGTTTGATGTTGAATATTATATATACGATGGCAAGATAACAATTCATGAAGATTTCACTTCGATGACTGACATCAGTTGAGAACTATTGTTTCTTTATTGTCTTGTGATGGGCACAAAAATATAATGACATACCAAGGTAATAAAATCAAGAGTTACACATTATGACAGATACCAAGCAAGCCATCACATTAGACAAGTACGGACGAGCAATTTACACTTGTGATGATCTATGTCGGTTACTAATGAATGGCAATGATATATCTCCGATAACAACTGTTGTCTGGTCAAGGGATGCTGAAAAATATAACGCAGCAATAAAAGAAAACTATTGTGATACCCCGCCGCTATCGAAACTCGAACCGATTGACACAGATTTATCTGAGTTTGACGCAAATCTACAAGCGACATTATTTTTACCTGATAAATACAAAACAATAGACATTGTAGATCATATCAATCAACTGACTCCTGATGATCCAATATATAAAAATAGGGTCGATAAAGAAATATCTCTATATAGAAAGTATGAATTAATTGATATACTAAGAATATGTTTATACATTGCTGATACTGCAAAATCACATCGCATGGTGTTAGGAGTTGGCAGAGGATCAAGTGTTGCTAGTTATGTTTTATATCTGTTGGGAATACATAAAATAGACAGTGTGAAATATAACTTAGACATGAGAGAGTTCTTAAAATGACAAACATAATAAATTTTCCATTGCGAAGGGCCAGGATAAATAGAGTAACCGATCGTGAAATTAAAAAATGTTCATTGAAAATTGCTACCTTTATTGGTGTTTCCGATCAGTTTGATGTTGATAAGAATCAGAAGAGTATCGAAAAAATGCTAACTAACTTGGTGAAACAAATACGAACAATTGAAGAGGAGAAATAATGGGTAGACAGCATAAGAGCAACCGAGGTAAAATGGTTGACATGAATAAGTTGATATTACGACACAGCAAAGATATTGCGGTAGGCAACTCAAGACAAAACGCAAGAGGCGATATACTGGGCATTAATGGTAAAATTATCAAAAGTGCCGAGACAGTTGCAAGTGAATATTACAACACAACTGTACCGAAGCAAACTAAAAATGTATCAATAAAAGCTGATCCGTTAACCACCGAAGACAATGCTGATTGGGAAGAAGCAATGTCGGTTGAAGCAATTTCGGTTGATGAACCAGCAGCACCAACAGTAGAAGACAATCTTCCTACTAATAAACGCAAAGTAGTAAAATCTGTAATGAATAAATCCGATAGGGATGTGTCTGCTAACAAACAGACAAATGATGATTGGGTAGAGGATAAAGATGGTAACTTTGTAAAAGAAGCAGAGCCAAAGAAAGAAGAGGATAAAAAATGAGTAGACTGCACCCAATTAAAGATAGAATTATTTTAACCAACCTAGAAGTTGGTATGCGAAAATTGGGCAATGTTATCTTACACGATGACAACGGCAAAGATGATGGCATTCGTCCGCGATGGGCAGAAGTACATGCAGTTGGACCAGACCAGAATGATGTTAGTGTAGGTGATTGGGTTCTAATGGAACACGGACGCTGGACATATGGACAAGATTATATATGTGATGCCGTATTGACTCGTATTTGGATGGCTGATCCATCTGGTGTGTTGGGCATATCAAGCAATGGTAAACCAGAGCATATTGCGGTCGAACTTCCAATAGTCGATTCCGGCGATTCCTTAAGTAGTTTTATATAAAAAACTTGACAATATCCTGATACATGTTATAATAACATGTATCAAAAGGATAAGATGAATGAATAAAATTATTTTCACCGATGCCGATGGGTGTCTGCTTGATTGGGAAAAGTCATTTCATGAATGGATGAACATTCAGGGATATGAACATATTCACGCCGATGTATATGACATTGGTAAACAGTTTGGGCTTCCTAGCAAAGTAGCCAAAGAAATTGTTATACGTTTTAACGAAAGTGTTTGGATCAATGATCTTGTAGCATTTCGTGATGCAAAGAAAGGCATCAATAAACTAGTCAGCGAAGGATACAAGTTTGTTGTTATCACCTCACTGAGCGATGATCCTCACGCATACAAAGCGCGATTGCGCAATCTACACGAAGTCTTTGGAGAAGAATTTCTTAAAGAACTTGTGTGTATTGGTTGCGGCGATGATAAGGATGAAATTCTAGCAGCGTATGTAGAAAAATTTCCTGCTGCCAAATTCTGGATTGAAGACAAGATGGAAAATGTGATTGCTGGAGAAAAGTTGGGCCTAACGGGCATTCTTATTGAACACCGCCATAACTCCGAAAAGCACGGCCACAACTCTATGTTCTCTTGGGCAGAAATTGTTGATTATATTATGGAAAATGATAATACAACTTGACAATAGCCCGATATATGTTACACTTAAAGTATAACATAGGAGGATATTATGAAACAAGGTGAAATGTTAAATGCGATGATTCTTATCGCAACAAATGCTCACGCAGGTCAAACTGATAGAGGTGGGCAGCCTTACATTCTACATCCATTGAAAGTAATGGATCTTCTAGATACCAAAGACGAAGAATTGCGATGTATTGCTGTAGGGCATGATGTTATTGAAGATACAAAAACAACATGGGATGACCTCAGAGAAGCTGGTATGAGCGATAGGGTCATTAAAGGAATCAAAGCACTTACTAAGATGCCTGGACAGTCTTATGACCAGTATAAAGATGATGTGTTTGCAAATGTAGATGCGATGAAGGTCAAACAATGTGACCTTCAACACAATTCTGATATTCGTAGACTGAAAGGTATCTCAGAGAAAGATATTATACGTATGGAAAAATACCATCGTTTCTATCTTGAAATTCAATCTAGCCTAATGGACGAGTAATTTTACTCGTCCTCTCCATATATTTTTAATATATTCTATCCCAAAGTTTGATTATTTTTCATTGTATATGCCTATTATTTCCTCCACGACTGGATGACGTTCAATATCCATCGTTGAAAATCGGTTGATTGCAATTCTATTACTATTTCTATCTTCCATTCTTTCTAGAAAATCGACCAATCCATTATCTTTGCCTCGGTCGGCTTGCTCTAAATCGCCAGTTACTATGAGTTTAGTATTATTGCCGATGCGAGTTAAGAGCATTTTCATTTGATTGGGAGTAGTTAATTGCATTTCATCTGCGATGATCCAAGCATCTTCAAATGTGCGACCACGCATATATGCTAGTGGAGCAATCTCAATAATCTTTTCTTCAAGCATACCTTCAATGTCCATAGTAGTGAAGTATTTTTCAAGAATATCAAATATGGGTCTTGTCCAAGGTGCCATCTTTTCATTCAAGTCGCCAGGCAAGAAACCGTGTTGCTCATCAACACTCACTGCTGGTCGAGTTACTATTAGTTTCCTGATTGATTTTTCTTTTAATGCTTTTACGCCCATCATAGTACACAGTAATGTTTTGCCTGTGCCTGCTGGACCAATCGCAAAGATAATATTGTTGGAAGGATCAGCCATGTGATACATGTAGTCTTCTTGAGCAATATTTCTCGGTAAGATATTTGGAATAGTTGCTTTCTTAAATTGAACGATCCCGCGATTATTGTATTGCGGTTCATTGTTGCCACGTCGCTGCTTTTCAGCACGTTTGCTTCTTGCCATATTGGGTGCTCCTTTTCGTCAAAAAGCTGAAAGAAGATTTTATCTCTTCTATTATACTTATGCTTATTCACAACCATAAAAGTAACACTTTATTTTATCGTATCACAAAAGATAAATACTATCTGTACACACGGAGTAAATACCTATGGCATCACAAACTGATTATGAAGCAGCAAACATTCTTGACAATCTGAGAAACATTAACAAGAATAACACATTGTTAGATGTATTATTGGAATTTGAAAAAATTCTAGAAGATCAAGGATTGTATGCTTTTAAAAATTGGAAGACGGGCGAAATCATTTCTGGTCCTGAGTTGTCTCGGTATTGGATAGATGTTAAGTTGATGTATGATTACAATAACATGCCTGATCCAGGAGCAATACCACGATTGACAGATATCGGATGCAAAATAAGCTTTAAAAAAGGCAATCTAAAATCCCCCGTCACTCCAAAATCATATGACGATCTTGATGAATACAATAAACCCAAAATGCAATCGCACTCTGTATGGATAGTATCTGTCAAGATGCCAAGGAAGTTAGTGGATGATTTTAAAGACGAGCATATCAAACTATCCAATGATAGTATTGACATGGAAGACTTAAATAAAGCTTACGATCAAGGGCTAGATGACAAAACCAGAATCGCACAACAAGGAAAAGGTTAATGAAACAACAGCATTTATATGAAGGGGTTGAATACGGCGATCTTGAAACATTAGTTCTCGGCCGTGTTAGCATTGGTGAGTTTAAGCCAAAAATTGGCGAACTTGCCGAAGTTACTGTTGTTGGATTTTACGTAATCGATGAACTACCTGCCGATGATTTATCTCGTTTTATCGAAACAGGTAATAAAGATATACTTGATACTGAGGTATCACCAACAACAGATGATGATGGCAACTATATGGTGTTTATTGAATTGCCCACCAATGAAGATTTGATGTATAACACGTTAAAAGTAATTGAAGACACGTATCGCTTATGTCTGAATGATGTGTGGACATTGGAATTTTATGGTGATAACAAAATAGATGTAACAATAAAGCAAATCAAGGCATATATTAACGGCAAAAAGTAGTTGACTTGTGACAAATAAGGTAGTATAATAAATTATGTTTTTTCTAGCTAGTATAAAGAAATATTTGATAATTGGCGCAGCACTATCTATTGCTGTAGTTGGAATGTGGAAATTTTATCAATACAAGGAAAATCAGTTACAAGTTGCTCTCATTGAAGCAGAGCGAGCGCGTCAAGCCGCGGAAGAAACCCAAAGCGCCATTGATTCAATGCAACTAGATTATATACTTGTTCAGGAACAATTTGAAATTGTATCTGATAGGTTTGATGCTGCGAATAACAGAGTTGAAGATTTAGAACGCAGGCTTGGCGAACACGACCTTGGATATCTAGCACAAGAAAGACCAGGCTTAGTTGAACCCATAATAAACAGAGCAGCAGAAGATATGAATCGCTGCCTGGAAATAGCATCGGGCTCAATTTTAACAGAAGAGGAACTAAATGTAACACTCACGAGTCGAGCTAATAGTATATGCCCGGGATTAGCAAATCCGAATTATGTCCCGTAATAAGAAAAGAGTATTGTGCTAGAAGAAGAAGAGGAAAATTATTAAATGATTAAAAATATCAGCGTCGTCATATTATTAGCATTACTCGTTAGTGGATGTTCAACACGACAAGATCCGATTGTATACTCAGCCGAACCAATAGATCGTCCCAATTTGATTTTGCCAAGAACAACTCCGTTAGACATGCGAGGTTCACAAATATATGTTATTACACAAGATAACATTGAACATATGTTTGCCGACCTTGAAAACTCGGGACACCCAGTCGTGTTATTTGCGTTTAACGAGCAAGGATATGAGGCATTAAGCTTAAACATGGCAGATTTATTGCGTCTTATCGAAGAACAAGGTGCAGTGATAGCAGCGTATGAAGAATACTACGTTCAAACAATCTCGGTGATTGATGAGCATAACAACACATTAACAGAATGAACCCATATAAAGTATTGGGAGTATCTCCATATTCATCTCCTGATGAACGCAAGCATGCATATCACGAACTTATAAAAAAATACCATCCAGACGTAGATGATTCAGTCAGTGCTAAACACCATTTGGCAAATATAGTGGACGCGTGGACAATATTAGAAACTCGCCAATCTAAAAGTATGATATATCGTATAACCGTAGCATTAACACACAAAGAGTTGGCAGAATCGTTAGGTAAAACACTTGACATTGACGTTGATAATATGCTATTATCTATAAAAGTCCCATACAATACTAGAATGGGAGATACTATTGTAATAAAAAACAGTATTAAAATTTTAGTAACAATCAAGGAAAAAAATGAGCAACAACAATCAAGATAAGTTGAATATGTCACTCGACCGTGCTGTGACGAAAGCAATGCAACAATCTCATGAGTATGTCACTATTGAGCATGTACTTTACGCAATTATAGATGATGAAAGTGTATCTGATTTGTTTACTAAAATTGAGGTTGATACTGAGGGACTTGCTTCTAGTATTGAAAAGTATTTACAAACTCGCGAAGATATCACCAGCGCAAATTCCACGATAGCACCAAAGAAAACAATTGGCGTTGATAGATTGTTCAATCGAGCAATCGCACAGGTTATGTTTGCGGGCGGGAATACAGTAGGATGCCGCGATTTGATTGTTTCGATGCTGAGTGAAGGCGAAAGAGGATCACACGCCTTTTATTTACTCCAAACACACGGCGCAACAAGAGATAAAGTCATTGCTGTTCTGCAGCATGAGTTTGAAGAAAGAATTGCAAAGACAGGACATCCAGGTGTGCCGATGAGAGGGGGCCAAGAACCGCAGATAAAGTTTGAGGATTTTGTTACTAATCTAAATGTGGAAGCAAGTGAAGGTCGCATTGATCCAGTGATTGGCCGCGAAGAAGAACTTATTGATATCAGTGAAGTTTTGGCGCGGAGAAAAAAGAACAACGTTATTATTGTAGGTGAACCTGGAGTAGGCAAAACTGCGATTGCTGAGGGTCTTGCCCTGATGATATCAGAAGGTCAAGTTCCAGAATCACTGGAAAATAAAGAGGTCTATTCTTTGGATGTAACCAGTATGGTTGCGGGTACAAAGTTTCGTGGAGACTTCGAAGAGCGTGCCAAAATTATATCTGTCTCTTATACACATCTGACGCTGCCGACGAATAGAGAGGTGTAGATCTCGGTGGTCGCCGTATCAT